>ULUN01027510.1_pt1 | contig 29005 bp, 10 predicted proteins | sample 1958531 | NCBI WGS metagenome assembly ULUN01 (sample SAMEA4835761, study PRJEB28245) | human gut metagenome | biome: gut microbiome; material: fecal sample | place: Denmark | collected 2008
CAAAAGTACAACATTCAGACAAAACAGCCAAAATGTTTAACTTATTTTTAAATAGTGACGTTACAAAACGGAGCGTCTTGCGTCTTTATTCTATATAATCATTAGAAACAAACTCTAGAACAATGATAAAGATAAAGAATAAACTGTTCATCATCTTATGGTTGCTGTCCTTGGGCTTTGCAGTCCAGGCACAGGATTTTTATGTATCAACCTCTTTCCACGAGCCTGCAACCGACGGCTTGCGGTTCATCTATAGTAGGGATGCCGTCCATTGGGACAGTATTCCGGGCACCTTCCTGGCTCCTAAGGTAGGCAAGCAGAAAGTAATGCGCGACCCTTCCATCATCCGTACCCCTGACGGTGTGTTCCATCTGGTATGGACCAGCAGCTGGCGGGGCGACCGTGGCTTCGGTTATGCAGAAAGTCGCGACCTGATGCATTGGAGCGAACCGAAATTCATCGAGGTGATGGACGATCCTACTACCGTGAATGTATGGGCACCGGAGTTCTTCTGGGATGAAGACCGCCAGCAGGCAATGGTGGTATGGGCATCGTGTGTGCCTAGCCAGCACTTCGCCCTGGGCATCGAAGACGAGAAGAACAATCACCGTCTCTACTATTCCGTAACCAAGGATTTCAAGACATGGACCAAGGGTAAGCTCCTGATAGATCCGGGATTCAGTTGCATAGATGCCACTCTGCTGAAGCGTGGTAAGAACGATTATGTGATGGTATTGAAGGATAATACCCGCAATGCCCGCAATATCAAGGTGGCTTTTGCCAAGAACCCGATGGGACCGTGGAGCAAGGCTTCAGAACCATTCACCGGCAATTTCATGGAAGGACCAACCACCGTCAAACTGCCTAAGAACAGTCCGCTTGGCAATGGTTATCTCATTTATTACGACCGTTACCGCCTCTTCGATTTCGGCGCTCATTTTACCAAGGATTTCGTTCATTTCACCGATGTGAGCCAGCAGGTGAGTGTGCCGAAGAACCACAAGCACGGCACCATCTTCCGTGCTCCGGAACGCATCGTGAAGGCCATGCTGGAACAGGACCGCATCCACTATACCGGAACCACGATGGCAGATCCGTCGCGTCATGATGGAGCTTTGTCGCCAGTGGTAGGAGTTCACAATATCCAGACGCTCCGTGCCAACCGCGAGCATCCTTCCCAGGCAAATGGTGGAGGCTGGACCTATAACCATCAGCCGATGATGGCGTATTGGAACGGCAAGTTCTACATGCATTTCCTGAGCGATCCTGCCGAGGAGCATGTACCCCCATCGAGAACCCTGATGCAGGTTTCTGAGGACGGATACAATTGGAGCCAGCCACAGATTCTCTTCCCTGAATATGATGTGCCAGCCGGTTTCAAGAAGGCGAAATACCAGCCGAAACCGGAACTGCAATATCCTGATGTCTACAAGCAGAAACCATTGAAGGCTATCATGCACCAGCGTGTGGGCTGGTATGTATCTAAGGGTGGCATCCTCCTGGCTACCGGAAACTATGGTGTGGCTTTGGACAGAAAGGACGACCCGAACGATGGCAACGGCATCGGCCGTGTGGTGAGAGAGGTGAAGAAAGACGGTTCGCTCGGACCTATCTATTTCATCTATTACAATCATGGATTCAATGAGAAGAATACTGCTTATCCTAATTATAAGAAAGCATCCAAGGCGGTAAGAGCGGCTTGCGAGGAAATCCTTGCCAACCCACGTTACCGCATGCAATGGGTGGAAGAGGCTGATAGGGGCGACAAACTGATACCGCTCAACAACGGCTATAAGGCTTATTGCGACTATACCCTGCCGGATGGCAGAATAGTCAGTCTGTGGAAGCACGCCCTCACCTCATTGAGTCTGGATGGCGGTAATACCTATACCACGACCAACCGTGCCCTGGGATTCGTCAACAGCAATGCCAAGATTTGGGGACAGCGGTTGACCGACGGCAGCTATGCCACCGTCTACAACCCTTCAGAATACCGCTGGCCGCTGGGCATCTCGCTGAGTGGTGACGGTCTGGAATACAAGACACTGAATCTGATTTGTGGCGAAGTACCACCGATGAGATACGGTGGCAACTATAAGAGTCGCGGTCCGCAGTATGTCCGTGGCATTCAGGAAGGCAATGGCATTCCTAAGGATTCCGATATGTGGGTGAGCTATTCCATGAACAAGGAAGATATCTGGGTGGCGCATGTACCCGTTCCGGTCAAGACCGTGGCTACTGCCCATGCCGATGATGATTTCGCCCAATATCAGAAACTCGGCGATCTCAAGACTTGGAATATCTATTCTCCGCTGATGGCACCGGTTTCGCTCCGTCAGGAGTGGCTCGAACTGAAAGATGAAGATCCGTTTGACTATGCCTGTGTAGAGCGCAAGATTCCTTCTTCTTCCTATCTGAAGGTATCCTTCGATGTGCAGGCAGCTCAGACCCGTAACGGTTCCCTGCAGATTGAATTCCTCGATGAGAAGGGCATCGCTTGCACCCGCATCGAACTGAACAAAGAAGGAATGATCCGTGTGAAGAACGGAGCGAGATATGGCAATGTGATGCCTTATCAGGCAGACCAGACCTATCGTTTTGAGGCAACATTGGATACCCAGCACCGCCAGCTCAACCTCACCGTGAGTATCCTCGATGCAGAGGGCAAGACTTTGCAGAGCAAGAGCACCAGGCGCATCTTCTTTGCACCGGTGCATCAGATAGAGCGCATCCGTTTCCGTACCGGCGACCTCCGTACCTTCCCGACCATCGACACTCCTGCCGACTGGTTTGGAACCTTGGAACATGCCGGTGACACCGATACCACCGCCCTCTACCGCATCGCCCATGTCAAGACCGAGAGTCTGGGTGCTGATGCCGGTTCTGCAGTACTTAAGACCGCAGATTACAAGCATTATGTAGACGATTTCAATGCGATGGAGCCGGAGGTTCTCCATACTTCAGCCATTCCGAATGCGCAGGCATGGGACTGGATGAAGCAGAATGTGCCCCTCTTCGACTGTTCGCAGCGTAACTTCGAGGAGATGTATTATTTCCGCTGGTGGACGCTCCGCAAGCATATCGAAAATACACCTGTAGGCTATGCGATGACCGAGTTTCTCGTGCCTCGCAGCTATGCCGACAAGTACAATCTCATCGCCTCTGGAGTGGGTCATCATATCCACGAGAGTCGTTGGATCCGCGATGGCAAGTATCTCGACGGCATCCTGAATACCTGGTATCATGGCAATGGTGGCAAGCCGATGGCTAAGATTAATTTCTATAGCAGTTGGATGCCTGCTTCAATCTGGGAGCGCTATCTCGTAGACGGCAACCAGAAGGAGTTTAAGTCGTTGGTGAACGATCTGGACAAGGAGTATCAGCTGTGGGATAATCACCGCTGGGGTAACGGACTCTACTGGCAGTATGATGTGCGTGATGCGATGGAAGAGACCATCAGTGGCGGCAGAAGAGAAAAGAATGCCCGTCCTAGCATTAACAGTTATATGTATGGAAATGCGATGGGCATCGCGCAGATGGCAAAAATCATCGGCTATCAGGATCTGGCAAGGAAGTATGAGGCTAAGGCTGATACCCTGAAGCATCTGGTAGAAACCCAGCTCTGGGATGCCGACCAGCAGTTCTTCGAGGTGTATAAGCCGAATGCCGGTGAGGCAAAGGAGGTAGCCAAGAAGAGAAGTTACCAGCCTAGTGGCGATGCTGCGGTATCGGCAAAGGTGCGTGAGGCAATCGGTTTCCTGCCTTGGTATTTCAATCTTCCTGCCGATGAAGCTAAGTTTGCTGAGGCATGGAAGCAGGCTGCCGACAGCAAGGGCTTTTCTGCTCCTTACGGACAGACCACCGCAGAGCGCCGCCATCCTCAGTTCCGCTCTCATGGCGTAGGAAAGTGTGAGTGGGATGGTGCCATCTGGCCTTTCGCTACCGCCCAGACCCTGACAGCGATGGCGAATTTCATCAACAATTATCAGGTGAAGCCGTCTGCCCTCGCAGCTTCTGCTAAGGGTAGTCTCGATATGGACAGCCTTTATTTCAATGAGATGGAGAAGTATGTACAGAGTCAGAGCATGCGTGGCAAACCTTACATCGGTGAGTATCTTGATGAAACCACTGGTTACTGGTTGAAGGGCGATCAGGAGCGCAGCAGATATTACAATCATTCTACCTTCTGCGATCTCATCATCACCGGCATCGTGGGTCTTCGTCCTCGTGCCGATCAGACCATCGAGGTGCGTCCTATCATCCCAGCCGGCAAATGGCAGTACTTCTGTCTTGACAAGGTGCGTTATCATGGTCACGACCTCACCATCCTCTACGACCAGGATGGCTCCCGCTATCATGTGGGCAAGGGTCTGCAGGTATGGGTAGATGGCAAGTTGGCGGGGCAGCGTGATACGCTCGGCAAACTCGTAGTGAAGGATGCATTCAAATAATGTAGAATAAAATACGATATGAAACAGAGAAAATATTTATTGATATTGATAGGACTTTTGGGCATGATACAGATTCATGCTCAAAAGTCTGTTGCTTTTAAGACGGACGATGAATCGCCTCTGCCACAATGGATTGGTGCGATAACCGATGAGGATGCGCACATTCCGAGTAACCGCGATTATGTAGGAACAGGAACGGTGAATGCCAAGGGAAAACCAGACTGGAAGGCTACGGCTCCATTGTCAAGACAAAGCATCTGGCTGAAGAAAGAAATGAAACTTCCGGCTGATGTCCGCAAGGCAACGATGAAGATTGTGGGACTGGGTTTCTATGAACTCAGCATCAACCGGCAGAAGGTGACGGATGCCGTTTTCGCCCCTCTGTGGAGCGATTACGACAAGACCGTCTTTTACAATACTTACGATGTGACTGCGTTGTTGAAGAAAGGCAAGAACCAACTTTCGGTATTGCTGGGGAACGGATTCTATAATGAGCAGGGTGGAAGATACACCAAGATGAAGGTTTCCTATGGTCCTCCTACGCTCTACTGTTCGCTCGAAATCGAACTGAAGAATGGCAGAACCGTCTGCATCGTCAGCGATAACTCGTGGAAATATTCGCCTAGCAGCATCATCTTCAACAGTATCTATGGTGGCGAAGACGAGGATGCCCGCATCACGTCTTCCTGGAAACCGGTAGTGATACAGAAAGGACCTCGTGGCGTTCTGCGCCAGCAGATAGCCCAGCCCGTGAAGATGATGGAATACTTCGGTGTGAAGAGCCGTCATCAGCTCACTCCTCAGCAAATTGCCAAGGCTTCCAATGCCAAACATCCTATTCCGGCAGGAACCTTTGTGCTGGATATGGGACAGAATCTTGCCGGTTTCCCACAAATCAAGGTTAGTGGAAAGGCAGGACAGCAGGTGCGACTCTATCTCTCTGAAACCCTGACCGCACAGGGAACCTGCAACCAGAAACAGTCGGGCAGTCCTTATTATCTTAATTATACGCTCAGCGGAAAGGGCGAGAAGGCTTCTGACGGCAAGCGCATCGAGACCTGGCATCCGCATTTCACTTATTATGGTTATCGCTATATCCAGGTAGAAGGTGCCGTGATGAAGGGCGATGAGAATCCTGATGGCAAGCCGGTGATAGAGGATATCCAGTCGTGCTTCGTTTATAATTCTGCAGCGAAGATTGGTAGTTTCGAGTGCTCCAATCCGATGTTCAACCGGGCTTATCAGATTATCGACCGTGCCATCCGAAGCAATTGGCAGGCAGTATGGACTGACTGTCCGCATCGTGAAAAACTCGGTTGGCTGGAGCAGGATTGGCTCAATGGCGAGGGATTGGTATACAACTACGACTGTCGTTCGATGATAGAGCAGACGTTGCAGAATATCGCTGATGCCCAGCATGCCAACGGAGCCGTTCCTACCACTGCCCCAGAGTATATCTATTTCAAGGGCAAGTGGCTTGATCCGTTTGCCGAATCACCTGAATGGGGTGGAGCCTTGGTAGCGCTTCCGTTCCTCTATCTGCAGCATTACGGTGACGACCGGATGGTGAAAAAATATGCACCGCAGATGTTCCGCTATGTGGATTATCTCCAGAGCAAGGACAGTTGCCGGATACTGAAACAAGGCTTGGGTGACTGGTATGATTACGGAAAAGGCCGTTCGGGCTTCTCTCAGAATACCCCGATGCCGCTGGTAGCTACAGCCCATTATTATCAGTGGGTGAAACTGACACAGAAGGCTGCAGCAATGAGTGGAAAGACAGCCGAAGCCAACCGCTATGCCATCCTGGCTTCTGAAATCCTGCAGGCTTTCCAAAAGGAATTCCTGCATGTTGAGAAGGCTGCATCTTCTGAGAAATCTTCTTCGGATGCTGTCGTAAAGGATGCAGTAGAAAAGATATATTACGATTCGGGAAGTCAGGCATCCAATGCCATTCCGTTGGTGCTGGGCATGGTTCCGTCCCAGTATCGCAAGCAGGTCCTCCAGCATCTGATAGATGATATTCATGCGCATCACGACCGCCTGACAACCGGTGATGTGGGCAATCGCTACCTTTTTCAGGCATTGCTGGAAAACGGATATGCCGATCTCTGGTACAAGATGCTGGCGCATGATGATGTGCCGGGCTACGGATTCCAGATCAAGAAGGGAATGACCACGCTTACCGAACAGTGGAATCCGGAGATGGGTGCTTCGATGAACCATTTCATGATGGCGCAAATCAACAACCATTTCCTGCCGGATATTGTAGGCATCCGGATAGAGCAGGGCAGAGTCATCATCGCTCCTCATCCGATGGGCGACCTGACCTGGGCTAAGGGAAGTACCCAACTCAGCAATGGCAAGCAGGTTGCCGTGGCTTGGAAGAAATTGGCTGATGATAAAATAGAGGTAACGGTAGATACCGATAAGGATGTAGAATATGAAATCAAGATAGATTATGATGAAACAGAACATGATGATGGCACTTATCGCGGCAAGCATGTCTTTGTCGGCAAGTGCGCAAAATAGCGGTAACCAGCCAAAGGCTGATGCTCAGAACTGTTATCAGGGCCATTTTACCCGTAGTCTTCACGATGTGATGCAGGACGTATCGCAGCGTTGGGGTGTCCGCTTTAAATATAATGTGGATACCGTTGGTAGGCAGTTGCCTTATGCCGACTTCCGCATCAAACCCTATTCGTTGGAGGAAACCCTGACGAATATCTGCAAGTATTTCGACTTCAACTGGTGGAAGCAGAATGGTAATGTCTATAAGATCAAACCTTATGAATATCCCCGACGCCATACCGAAGAGGGTGAGCAGATGCTTGCTTATCTCAAGACGCTTTACCAGAACCGGGAACAGTTTGAAGCACGCAAGGACTCGGTACGAAAGGAGGTGCGCCGCATCCTGGGCATCGACCGCTATATGGATTCGCTGGTTCATAAGAAGCCGATTTTGGGAAAGGTGCGCCGGTATGACGGTTATACGGTTCAGAATATCTGCATCGAAACCCTGCCAGGTGAGCATGTCTTCGGTTCCATCTATACGCCAATCAAGAAGGGCAAGCATCCGTTGATTATCTGTCCTGATGGTCATTTCGGAGGTGGCAGATACCGTGCCGATGAGCAGCAGCGCCTCGGAACCTTGGCAAGGATGGGTGCTATCTGTGTAGATTTCGACCTGTATGGTTGGGGACAGAGTAAAACGGAATATGGCAAGAATTCGCATCAGACCGACCGTGCCCATGTGATTCAGGCTCTGAATGCAGAGGTATTGCTCGATTATATGTGGAACCATCGCAAGGATGTGGATAAGACGCGCATCGGAGCGAATGGTGGCAGCGGTGGCGGTACGCATACTGTCCTGCTGACGGTACTCGACGACCGTATCACGGCAGCAGCGCCAACGGTGAATCTTGCTTCTCATTTTGATGGCGGTTGTCCTTGCGAGAGTGGCAAACCTATCCAGTTGGCGGGACATGGTACGTGTAATGCCGAGTTGATGGCTTTCTTTGCACCTAAGCCATTGTTGGTAGTGAGCGATGGTGGCGATTGGACATTCTCTGTTCCAACCCTCGAATATCCGTATCTGCAGTATATATATATAATGTATGGTGCCAAGGAACAGGTAACCAATGTGCATCTGCCTCAGGAGCGTCACGATTATGGTGTCAACAAGCGCCAGGCAAACTACGATTTCTTCATCCGTGTCTTCGGTTTGGATCGCAGCAAGTTGGATGAAAGTAAAGTGAAGGTTGAAAAACCGGAAGTTTTGCAATCAGTCATCAGATAATCAGACAGAAGATAATAAATCAAACCTCACGCCGTTTTTATAAATGATGTGAGGTCTTTTTCGTCTTTTCTGACGACAAAGGCGGCTCATTTGCGTCTATAAATAAATAGTACTTTAATCGATTAAACAAAAACAAATGAAAATCTTAAGAACCATCACAATATGCTGTCTGGCTTGCCTCTCTTTGCAGGCTACAGCACAAGCGTATAAGCTCTGGTACGACAAGCCAGCATTGGTCTGGACCGATGCCTTGCCTCTGGGCAATGGACGGTTGGGCGCCATGGTATATGGTATCCCAGCCACCGAACGCCTGCAGTTGAACGAGGAAACCATCTGGGCAGGACAGCCTAACAAGAATGCGAACCCTCATGCCAAGGCAGCTCTTCCTGTCGTACAGAACCTCATTTGGCAGGGTGAATACCGCAAGGCACAGGATATGTGTACCGAGAAAATCATGTCGAATACCAACTTTGGAATGCCTTACGAACCTTTCGGTGATGTCTATATTTCGGCTCCCGGGATGGATGACTATTCCCGGTATTATCGCGAACTGAGTCTGGATTCAGCCCGTTGTCTTACCCGTTGGACAGCCCACGGTGTCACCTATCAGCGCGAGGTCATCACCTCTTTTGCCGATAACGTGGTGATGGTAAGATTTACCGCCAATAAGCCTCATAGCATCACCTTCAATGCCAACTTCACTTCCCCTCACGATGATGTCATCATCCGTACCGATGGCGAGGAAGCTACGCTCGAAGGAGTGGCTGCCAAGCACGAAGGTCTGAAGGGAAAGGTGAGATTCATGGGCAGAATGGCGGCTCAGGTCAAGGGCGGCGAGGCTGCGAAGACCTGCCGCGACGGCGTGGTCAGCGTGAAGAATGCCGATGAAGCCGTACTCTATATCTCCATCGCCACCAACTTCGTGAACTACAAGGATATCACCGGCAATGAGGTGGAGCGCAGCAAGCAGGCTCTCCATACAGCCATGGCAAAGGATGCCAGGGAACAGATGGCGCAGCATGTGGCTAAATTCCAGAGCATGATGCATCGTAACTCGCTCTGGTTGGGCGCTGATAAGTATCAGAATCTGCCTACCGACGAACGCCTTATCCGTTTTGCCCAGCAGGACGACAACTATCTCGTAGCCACCTATTATGCTTTCGGCAGATACCTTCTGATATGCAGTTCGCAGCCAGGCACACAGCCAGCCAACCTGCAGGGCATCTGGAACGATAAGATGTTCCCGTCATGGGACAGCAAGTATACCACCAACATCAACATGGAGATGAACTACTGGCCATCAGAGATGACCAATCTCTCCGATCTCAACGAACCGCTCTTCCGGTTGATTCGTGAAGTGAGCGAAACCGGAAAGGAATCGGCTCAGACCATGTATGGCAAGAACGGATGGATCTTGCATCACAATACCGATATTTGGCGAGTAACCGGTGGTATTGACAAGGCAGCATCAGGCATGTGGATGACCGGTGGTGCCTGGGTTTCCTCCCATCTCTGGCAACATTATCTCTATAGTGGCGACAAGGAATTTCTGCGCAAGGCTTATCCGATTATGAAAGGTGCAGCCACTTTCCTCGATGAGATGCTGATACCGGAGCCAGAGCATGGCTGGCTCGTGATTTCGCCAGCTGTGAGTCCAGAGAATGTGCATCCTTCGAAGGATGGAAAGATAGCCATGAGCTATGGCACCACGATGGATAATGAATTGCTCCACGAACTCTTCTCTTCTGTCATCAGAGCGAGCGAGATTCTGGGAGAAGATGCCGGATATGCAGCTCATCTGAAGGAAGTGTTAGGAAAAATGGCTCCGATGCAGATTGGCAAGTGGGGACAGCTGCAGGAATGGATCAAGGACTGGGATGATCCTCAGGATAATCATCGCCATGTGAGTCATCTCTACGCCCTCTATCCAGGTAATCAGATTACACCGGAGAAGACACCGGAACTCTTCGATGCTGCCCGTACTTCGCTGATACATCGTGGCGACCCGAGTACAGGTTGGTCGATGGGATGGAAGGTTTGTCTCTGGGCTCGCCTTCTGGATGGTAATCATGCCTACAAGCTGATTCACAACCAGTTGACCCTGACGGATGACCACTTCCTCGCCTACGGATTGAACAAGAAGAAAGGTGGAACCTATCGCAATCTCTTCGATGCGCATCCACCGTTCCAGATAGATGGCAACTTCGGCTGTACAGCCGGTATCGCAGAAATGCTGATGCAGAGTCATGACGGATGTGTCAATATTCTGCCGGCTCTTCCTGATGTCTGGAAGGCTGAAGGAAAGGTACAGGGGCTCCGCACCAGAGGTGGTTTCCTCATCGAGGAACTGGCATGGAAGAATGGCAGAATTACCTCGCTCAAGATCCGTTCTACTCTCGGTGGCAATCTCCGTCTCCGTCTGCCGGCAGGCAACCGGTTAAAGGGCATTAAGGGTATGAAATCTGCCAAGGGCAAGAATCCGAATCCGCTCTTCTCTGCCTTCGAACAGCCACAGATGCAGAATCATTCAGAAGTGAAACTCAACAAGGTGGTGTTGCCAAAGGCAAATACCTATGACATCACTACACGAAAGGGAGAGACCATCCGATTGTTTTAAAAACATGGGTCTTCACTCCTTAACATCTAAACTCCTTTAGAAAATGAAAAAAATAATGATAACATTGGCGCTGGCTTGCGGAATCTTTACCGCTGCCTCTGCCGCTAAAAACGAAAAGCCTTGGGCTAATGGTAAATTACAGGTTTCTGCCAACCAGCGATTCCTGCAGTTTGAAAACGGACAGCCGTTCTTCATGTTGGGTGATACCGGCTGGCTTCTGCCGGAACGTCTGGATAGAGCCGAGGCACAGTATTATCTTCAGAAATGCCGTGTAGCGGGATTCAATACCGTTCTCATCCAGGTGATGGACGGCACACCTTCCTTTAATATCTACGGTCAGCAGTCGCTCCCTGCCGGATGGGATTTGTCAAAGGCAGACCCTGCAGGTGTCTACAGCTATTGGGATCATCTCGACTACATCATCAAACTTGCCGAGATGAACGGCATCTACATCGGCATGGTAACCATCTGGGGTTCTCAGGTAAAGGCAGAGAATATCAATGCACAGCAGGCTAAGGCATACGGAAAGTTCCTTGCCAACCGCTATAAGAATTCGCCTAATATCATCTGGGTGATGGGTGGCGATATCCAGGGTGATATCCACCCAGAGGTGTGGGAGTCGCTCGCTACCAGCATCAAGAGCATCGATCACAATCATCTCATGACCTATCATCCTCGTGGCAGATATACTTCTGCCAAATGGTGGAGCAAGGCGAAATGGCTCGATTTCCATACCTTCCAGAGTGGTCATCGCAAGTATGGTCAGCGTATGGGCAATAAGGATTATCCTATCCCTGACAATACCGAGGAGGACAACTGGATGTATGTGGATTCTACCTGGGCATACAAGCCTATCAAACCTGTGCTCGATGCCGAACCGAGCTACGAGGATATTCCGAAGGGCTTGCACGATCCTAACGAGGAGCGCTGGCAGGATTATGACGTTCGCCGCTATGCCTACTGGAGTGTCTTTGCCGGTTCCTGCGGCCATACCTATGGTCATAATGCCATCATGCAGATGTTGAAGCCGGGCTATCCTACCAGTTATGGAAGTGATGGAGCCGAGAAGCCTTGGTATGTGGCGCTCAACGATCCTGGATTCAACCAGATGAAGCATCTCAAGAATCTGATGCTCTCTCTGCCATACTTTGAGCGTGTGCCTGACCAGAGCATTATTGCCGGTGAGAATGGCGAAAGATATAACCGTCTGCTGGCTACCCGGGGCAACGATTATCTGCTGGTTTACAATTACAACTGTGTTCCGATGAAACTCGACCTCCGCAAGGTTTCGGGCAGCAGAAAGAACGTATGGTGGATGGATGCTGCCAACGGACAGCTGGAATACATCGGAGAGTTTGACAACAAGGTCATCACCTTCGCTCCTCAGAAGGCTACCCGCGGCATCAGCGATGGTGTTTTCATCGCCATTGATGCCAGCAAGGACTATCTGAAGAAAGACCAGAAGATGATAGAAGACCAGAGTCTGGCTGGTAAGAAAAGAGATTTGAATGAGTAAATAAAGTGAAGAGTGAAGAACGAAGAGTGAAGAATTCAAATGAAGAATAATATATTGATGAGTGTGTTGCTGACGGCATCGCTGTCGGCAGCACTTCCGCTTTCCGCTGCCAGTCATGTTGACGTGGTGAAGATGCGGACGGAGAACCGGGTGAATCCTTTGGGAATCGGAACTTCAACCCCTCGCTTCTCCTGGCAGATTACTTCTGACAGGAAGGGTGTGGTGCAGACGAGTTATCAGATTCTTGTAGCTTCTTCCAGAGAAAAACTGGATAGAAACGAGGCGGATTTATGGGATAGCGGTGAACGCAACAGCGATGAACAGCTGTGGATTCCTTATCAGGGCAAGGCGCTGCTGAGTGGCGCTCAAGCTTACTGGAAGGTGCGTATCACTACCAATAAAGGAAAATCGGAATGGACCGAACCGCAGCTCTTCACCATCGGACTGCTCGGTGAAACCAAATGGAGCGGTACCTGGATTGGCTTGGAAGACCTGCAGCCTGGAGAACAGAAAGGCATGCATACCCGACTAGCAGCACGCTATATCCGCAAGGACTTTGCGGCAAAAGGTAAGGTGAAGCGGGCGCTGGCTTATGTTGCCGGACTCGGTGTCTATGAGTTCTACGTCAACGGACAGCGTATGGGCGGCAGCCAGGCATTGCAGCCTGCACCAACCGATTACCGCAAGACTATTTACTACAATACGTTCGATGTCACTTCGCTCCTGACAGAGAAGAATGCCATCGCCATCAAACTGGGCAACGGAAGAATGTTTCCGATGCGACAGGAGAAGGCATACAAGACGCCTTTTTTCGGTTATCCGAAATGCCGCATCAACGTGAAGGTGGAGTATGAGAACGGAAAGACTGAAACCTGGGCTACCAACAATACATGGAAGTTGAGCTTCGATGGTCCTATCCGCAGCAACAACGAGTATGATGGCGAGGAGTATGATGCCCGCAGGGAACAGGCGCTGAAAGGCTGGACCCAGGCTGGTTTCGACGATAGCCAGTGGCAGAAAGCCGAGCGCTGTGCCATTCCTGACGGTACGCTGATGGCGCAGCCGATGACGGGAATGGTTGAGAAGGAATTCGGTCATCCGGTAAGTCTGAAGCATCGCCACGATACACTCATCGTAGATTTCGGACAGAACATGGCGGGCTGGATCGGTTTCCAGGTCCGTGGCAGGCAGGGTGATACCATCCGTGTGAAATATGCCGAGAAACTGCAGGCTGACGGCAGTCTGTATCTCGACAACTTCCGCAATGCCCTCTCTGAGGATATCTATGTCTGCAATGGTAAGGAGAACGGCAAGCCTTGGCGCCCGGTCTTCTCCTATCATGGTTTCCGCTATGCTGCCATCACCGGTATGAAGAATGCCCGCAAGGAGGATTTCACCGCTTATACCGTGAGCGATGAGATGGCTACCATCGGACATATCGAGACTTCTGATACGATATTAAATAAGGTGTTGAAGAATGCATGGTGGGGCATCTACGGCAATTACAAGGGTATGCCGGTAGACTGTCCGCAGCGCAACGAGCGCCAGCCTTGGTTGGGCGACCGCACGGTGGGTTCGCTGGGAGAGAGTTTCGTTTTTTACAACGAGCGACTCTACAGCAAGTGGATGCACGATATCTGTGATGCCCAGCGTTCGGATGGCAACATCCCGGATGTGGCTCCTGCTTTCTGGAATTATTATACCGATGATGTCACCTGGCCGGCAGCTCTGCCTTTCACCTGTGATATGCTCTACCATCAGTTTGGCAACAGGCAGCCTATCATCGATTCTTATCCATCCATCAGAAAATGGATCAACCATATCCTGGCTGAATATACGGATGAGAACGGCATCATCACCAAGGATAAATACGGCGACTGGTGCGTGCCACCGGAGAAACTGGAACTGATTCACAGTCAGGATCCGAAGCGAAAGACCGATGGCAAGCTGATAGCCACCGCCTATACAATCCGCTGTTTGCAGCTGGCAGAGCAGTTTGCAAACCTGCAGGGCTTGAAGGAAGAAGCTAAGGTTTGGGCTGACCGCAGAAGCGGGATGATAGAAGCCTTCAACAGGCAGTTCCTCACCAACAAGGCAGGAACTTCCCGACGTCCGGGTCATGTGCTTTATCCAGACAGCATCTATTATGGCAACAATACCTCTACCGCCAATCTCCTGGCGCTCTCCTTCGGCATCGCTCCTCTGGAGTTGCGCAGCGAACTCATCAAGCAGGTAGTGAAGGGCATCTGCATCGATGCCAAGGAACATGTCAACTGCGGTGTCATCGGCATCTCCTGGCTCCTTCGCGGTTTGAGCGACAACGGTTTCCCTGATGTGGCTTATCTCCTGGCTACCCAGCGCACCTATCCGTCTTGGGGTTATATGGCTGAGAACGGAGCTACTACCATCTGGGAACTCTGGAATGGCGACAAGGCTGATCCGAAGATGAATTCGGGCAATCATGTGATGCTTCTGGGTGACTTGCTTACCTGGTGCTATCAGTATCTGGGAGGTATCCAGCAGAAGGGTGTCAACGTGCAGCAGGTGGCTGAGGCTGATGCCAGCGTGGCTTACAAGCACATCGTGTTGAAGCCAGCCTTCAGTATTCAGAACTGCGAATCGGTAAAAGCAGATTACGAGACTCCATACGGAGTAGTGAAGAGCCAGTGGAAGAAGACTTTGCAGCATGTGGATTGGGATATCACCGTGCCTTGCAACACCACAGCCGATGTCTATCTGCCTGATGGCAAGGTTGAAACGGTGGGTAGTGGCGATTATCATTATTCGGTAGAAATCCCTACCCGCGATGCTGCCATCCTGAAGGATGAATTCCTCTATGATTACAGCGGATTCCCATCGGCTCATGCCTCTACCATCATCCAGTTGAAGAATGGTGACCTGGTGGCTGCTTACTTCGGCGGTACCTTCGAGCGCAATCCGGATGTCTGCATCTGGGTAAGTCGGAAACCGAAGGGTGCCAAGGCTTGGGAGAAGCCTATCCTGGCTGCCGATGGTGTTTATCGCCTGGGTACTCCTGAGGCTAAGAAGGCGGGTCTTTCGGGCATCGATGAGAAGACGACTCCGGCTGATAAGGGACCTATCAAGGACGGATTGCGCCGTTTCGGTGTGCCTGCCGGCTACAAATATGATTTCCGCTCTAAGTCAGCCAATATCAAGTTGCCTGCCAATCTGAAGCGCAAGTCTTGCTGGAACCCTGTGCTCTATACCATGCCGGATGGCGAAATATGGCTGTTCTATAAGGTGGGATCTACCGTTGGCGACTGGACGGGCTGTCTTGTGAAGTCGAAGGATGGCGGTAAGACTTGGAGTGATCCGGAGGCATTGCCAGACGGTTTCCTCGGTCCTATCAAGAACAAGCCGGAAATGGTGAACGGCAGACTCATCTGCGGTTCCAGTACCGAGAAGAATGGTTGGCGATTCCATGTGGAGATCCTCGATTTGAAGACCAATAAGTGGAAGTATGTGGGTCCGGTAGATGCCGAACTGAAGCCTCGTACCGATGATGTAGATTCGGCTACGGTAGATATGGAGCATCCTATCTACAAGGAGGGAGAAAAGGCGAGATTAATCTACAGCATCCAGCCATCTATCCTGAAGTTGAAGGATGGCAGATTGCAGGTTCTGATGCGTACTCATAATGCCAAACTTGCCACCAGTTTTAGTAGCGACGGTGGTGATACCTGGACTCCGGTTACCCTGCTCGATATCGAGAACAACCAGAGCGGTACGGATGCTGTTACCCTGAAGGATGGCAGACACGTGCTCATCTACAACAATTTCGAGACGTTGCCGGGAACCAAGAAGGGATCTCGCACGCCATTGAGTCTTGCCATCAGCGATGACGGCACCCATTGGCGCCATCTCCTCACCCTGGAGGACAGTCCTATCAACCAGTATTCCTATCCAGGCATCATCGAGGGAAAGGATGGCAAGTTGCATTGCATCTACACCTGGCGTCGCCAGAGAGTGGCGTATAAGGAAGTGGATTTGAAAAAGATAAAATAAGAAAATAGTAAATAAAAAGGATAGATATCATACTCTATCCTTTTATTGTTTTAAATTCCCCAAGCGAAAGTTCCTTCATTGATTACAAAAAGAAGGAAACTGCGTCTTTATCTATAAAACAAAGACTAAGACAATGATAAAAGTACAAAAGATTTTTGTGATGGCAGCCCTCGTGCTGATTCCATCTGTATCCTTTGCCCAGAAAGTGAATATCCTGACCGAAAAGACGGCTTCTAATCGGGAACAGTATGCTGCTGAATACTTGCAGAAGAAGCTCAACCGTTTGGGCTTCCCTACTGTGGTGAACGGCAAGAAGGGCGAATATCGCATTTCGCTCTCGCAAGCCAAGGATACTGCCGGACTGAAGAAGGAAGGTTTCTCATGGACCCGCAAGGGAAAGAAAATCCAGTTGCAGGGAAATGATGGCTCGGGTGTCATCTACGGCTGTAACGAAATTGCTGAATACGTGGCTCAGCATGGTTCTCTCAATGTGCCGCTGATGCAGGAGGATGCGCCTGAAATGGTGCTCCGTGGTGCTTGTGTAGGTTTGCAGAAAACCGTTTATCTACCGGGCCATCAGGTTTACGAATACCCTTATACCCCTGAGAATTTCCCTTGGTTTTATGACAAGGAACAGTGGATTCAGTATCTCGATATGCTCGTAGACAACAAGATGAATTCGCTCTATCTCTGGAATGGTCACCCTTTTGCTTCGCTCGTCAAACTGAAGGATTATCCTTTCGCCCTTGAGGTGGATGAGGCTACCTTCAAGAAGAACGAAGAGATGTTCTCGTTCCTGACCAGGGAGGCTGACCGCCGTGGCATCTTCGTCATTCAGATGTTCTACAACATCATCCTCTCCAAGCCTTTTGCTGATCATTATGGTTTGAAGACACAGGACCGTCACCGTCCTATCACTCCGCTCATCAGCGATTATACCCGCAAGTCGGTAGCTGCCTTCATCGAGAAATATCCCAATGTAGGCTTGCTCGTCTGTCTCGGTGAGGCGATGAATACCTACGAGGATGATGTGGAATGGATGACCAAGACCATCATCCCGGGTGTCAAGGACGGACTGAAGGCTTTGGGAAGAACCGACGAACCGCCAGTCCTGCTCCGTGCCCACGATACCGACTGCAAGATGGTGATGGAGGCAGCGCTGCCGCTCTACAAGAACCTCTATACGATGCATAAGTATAATGGAGAGTCGCTTACCACCTATCAGCCTCGTGGTCCTTGGACCAAGATTCATACTGATTTGGCAGCCCTGGGTTCTACCCATATAAGCAACGTGCATATCCTTGCCAATCTCGAACCATTCCGCTGGTCATCTCCTTCGTTCGTTCAGAAGGCGGTAACGGCGATGCACGATGTTCATCATGCCAATGCCCTGCATCTCTATCCGCAGGCCAGTTACTGGGATTGGCCTTATACGGCAGATAAATTGCCTGGCGGAAAGCGCGAGAAGCAGTTAGACCGCGACTGGATGTGGTACAAGACATGGGGAAGATATGCCTGGAACTGCCGTCGCGATGTAGCTGCCGAGGGTAATTACTGGGATAAGGTGCTTGCCGATTACTATGCTACTGATGCCGCTGTTGCCGACAGCATTCGCAAGGCATACGATGAGAGCGGTGAGATTGCGCCTAAGCTCCTCCGCCGTTTCGGTATTACCGAGGGCAACCGCCAGACGCTGCTCCTGGGTATGTTCATGAGTCAGCTAGTGAATCCATATAAGTACACCATCTATCCTGGTTTCTATGAGAGTTGCGGTCCTGAGGGCGAGAAACTCATCGAATATGTAGAGAAGGAGTGGAAGCATCAGCCTCATGTGGGTGAGTTGCCACTCGATATCGTAGCTCAGACCGAGGCTCACGGCGACAAGGCTGTGGCTGCCATCGATGCCGTAGCGAGTCGTGTAACCGGCAATCAGGATGAGTTCCGCCGTCTTCAGAACGATATGCATTGCTACCGTGCTTTTGCCTACGCTTTCGGCTGGAAGGTGAAGGCAGCTCAGCACGTGCTCAACTATAAGTGGAGTAAGGATATCAAGGAATTGGATGCTGCCGTTCCGCTACTCGAAAAGAGTCTGGAATATTACCGTCAGCTGGTGGATCTCACCAAGGATACCTATCTCTATGCCAATTCGATGCAGACCGCCCAGCGCCGCATCCCTATCGGAGGTGATGGCGGCAACATGAAGCATTGGAGCGAACTCTTACCAAAATATGAGCAGGAGTTGGCGAATCTGAAGAAGAATATCGCCATGCTCAAGGCTCAGGCTGCGGGTACCTACAAGATGAAGGCAGAGGATATCAAGCCTTTGAAGGATGCAACCCAACAGACGGGTGCTTTCCAGATGGAGAATATCAATGGCGAGGCTAATTTCAAGACTGTGAAAATAGCCAAGGGTGCCAAGCTCTTCAACGATTTGGATAGTGTAGTAACCGATTTTGCTCCTGAGTTGGCAGGTATGAATGCTTACGTGATGAACAGCAGCAAGCAGCGTGGCGCATCTACCTCGCTCATCTTTACCACCAAGAAGCCTGTGCAGCTCTTGATAGGTTATTTCCGTGATGACCAGATGAAATATGCCAAGGCTCCGAAGTTGGAGACCGATGCCACAGCCAACGATTACGGTCAGGCAGAGCCACAGCTCACCAGCGCCATCCGCATCGACGGCATGCCACAGGTGAACATCCACAAGTACGAGTTTGCTGCCGGCAAGCACACCCTGCTCCTGCCAAAAGGCTTCCTGCTAGTGCTCGGTGCTACGGGCGATAAGATTACCGCTCGCGATGCCGGCCTCTCAGGTGCCGATAAGGCGATTGATTGGCTGTTCTACTAAATAGAATGATATAATTGGAAGGATAGAGTATAGCACAAATCATGTGTTATGCTCTATCCTTTTTTTTATTAGGTGAGTCCACTCGAAAAAGTGGGTTCTATTTAAATCAAACGATAACCTTGGGCAGTTATATTCTGCCCTTGGCGTTAATTAACTCTGGCGAATAGTTAGTGTTCATTAGTTGATCAAACAACTTTAGCACGCTATGCGATCATCTTGAAACACTGGGCAATAGAGCAAGAAACATGTGTATATAACGTATAGAAATCTCAATGAAGGTGATTACAATATTTGGATTCTTTTCGTCTTTATGATAATCTTATTTGTTTGTAGTATACTAACATCACGGCACAGATGATTGGGAACAGACTATTTATGAAGTTAGATTAAAATATAAAAACAAACCTAAAAGACTCAATTATGAAGAAATTGAAAAATCCTGACGCTATCTCAGGAATTACCTCTAAGGTAATGTTGGTTTCGACTATCCTGTTGACTCCAACAACTATGATGGCAAGTAAAATTCAAGGAGGAATTCAAACACCTCTTTCTGTAGTGCAGCAGTCAAACTCCATCAATGGTACTATTGTTGATGAGCTTGGCGAGCCGATGATTGGTGTAACCATCAAAAAGAAAGGTAGTGGTGTCGGTGCCATTACTGACCTGGATGGCAAGTTTTCTGTAAATGTACCTGTTGGTACAGTCTTGGAAATCAGTTACACAGGTTATAAAACTTTTACTATTTCTGCCAAGCAAAATATGGGAATCAAGATGGAGCCTGATGCTATAGGTCTTGAGGAGTTGGTTGTTGTAGGTTACGGTACACAGAAAAAACGTGACTTGACAGGTTCTGTAGTATCCGTAAAGAATGAAGATGTTGTAGCGGCTCCTACTTCCAACGTAATGGAGGCTTTGCAAGGTAAAATCGCAGGTCTTGATATTACAAAATCCAGTGGTCAGGTTGGTGGCGGAGTAAATATTTTGCTTCGCGGTTCTCGTTCTATCTATGGCGATAACAGTCCTTTGTTTATTATCGACGGACTGCCTGGAAGCTATGATGACATAAGCCCTAACGATATAGAGAGCATCGATGTATTGAAGGATGCTTCATCTACCGCTATCTATGGTTCAGCAGGTGCCAATGGTGTCATCATTATAACAACCAAGCGTGGAGCGAAGAGTTCTAAGACAAGGGTTAATTTTGACGCTTACTATGGTTGGAGTGGTTCTCCTGAGTACAAGAGTGGCATGACTGGTGATGAATGGGTTAATTATTATACGGAGGCGTATAAATATAAAAATGGCGTAGCTCCAGCGAGCGTTTCAGACCTCTTCGGTGGTAACCAGGATTATGTAGATGCTTATAATGCAGGAAAATGGATAGACTGGGTAGATCAGGCTATGGATAATAAAGCTACTACTCAAAAATATTCACTTTCCATCCAGGGTGGAACTGACAAGACAAATGTTTACGCTTCATTGGTGTATAACCGTGACCAGGGATTACTGTCTAATGAGAAACTCAACAAATATTCTGTACGTTTGAACATCGATCAAAAGGTATTTGACTGGTTTAAGGCTGGTGTGTCGACCAATCTCAACTATAGCATCCGTAACCGTGGCGACAACAAGACATTCACAGGAGCATTGAGGGCTTTTCCTCTTGGTGATGTCTTTGATGAATTTGGTGAGTATAACTCTGAGTATATCAATAACCAATACTCTCCTATGGGCGATTATATCAAGAATCAGTATGACAATAATAACCGTTATACTTATATCAATGCAATTGGTTATGCAGAGATTACTCCTTTCAAGGGTTTGTCTTACCGTACTCAACTTAACGGTTCGTTAGGTCATGGCCGCCAAGGTACTTATTGGGGCAATTTGTGTCATGCCAACAGACCTACATATGCAGGTTCGCCACACGCACAGATACAGAACTCAGACAGTTATAGTTATACATGGGAGAATATTCTTTCATACAACTTCAGCATTGCTAATGACCATAACATTGGTGTTACAGGCGTTACTTCTTGGCAGAAGAATTCTAATGAATATACCAATGCAGATGGTAGTGGCCAGGATTTGGACATATGGAAGTATTGGCGTTTGTTGGCAGCTAATAGCCAACGTGTAGAGTCAGGACTGACAACCACCCAAAAAATGTCATACGCCTTGCGATTTAATTATTCCTATAAAGGTAAGTACCTCTTCACTTTCTCAAATCGCTGGGACGGTGTGTCATTCTTCTCTCCAGGCAAGAAATGGGATTCATTCCCTGCAGGAGCATTAGCTTGGCGCGTGTCAGATGAAAGTTTCATGAAAAGCTCAGAAAAGTGGCTTGACAACTTGAAACTCAGAGTGGGTGCAGGTATTACAGGTAATTCAGGTGGCGTAGGTGCTTATTCAACACAAACAAATGCCTATAAATACACTTCTGCCGGCATCACTATAAATGGCAACATAGTGCCGTTCACTCAATATACCGGTACCTATGGTAGTCCTTCTTTGGGATGGGAAAAATCTTATAATTGGAACTTCGGTATAGATATGGCTGTACTCAAAGGACGTCTTGATGGCAGTTTGGATTTCTTCACCACTAAAACACGTGGTTTGCTCTTCAAGCGTACTATGCCTATAACAAGTGGCAGCACAGGTTGGGGCTCTCCTTTGGCTAGCTGGGAAAATATTGCCAAGACTAGCAACAAGGGTGTGGAGTTCACCATCAACAGCCGTAATATCGTTACCAAGGACTTTAAATGGAATACCACATTGACAGGAACTTGGAGCAAGGAAAAGATCGAGAGCTTACCTAATGGTGACTTGATTTCAGAGAATCTTTTCGTGGGTAAACCTATTCATGCTATATACGATTACAAGTATGCTGGTATCTGGGGTACTGATGCTTCACAGGAAGAACTTGATAAGTATGGCGTGAAACCTGGATGGGTAAAGGTTGAGACGATTGAGAAATTTGACGAAAATGGCAATGGTGACGGAGGTGTGCATAAGTACAGCCAGGATGACCGTCAGGTATTGGGACATGAGAATCCTAACTGGATTATTGGTCTTAACAATACTTTCGTCTATAAGGACTTCGACTTGACTATCTATGCAATGGGACGCTTCGGTCAGACTATCTATAGCAAAATGCTCGGTTCATATACAGCAAAGTCTGGAATTGATACAAATCAAATTTCAGGTATAGACTATTGGACAGAAGAAAACCAAGGTGCTTATTATCCACGCCCTGGTAGTGGTGATGACCAAACGATTGGCAATACAGCCATCAATGTATATGATGGTTCTTTCATCAAGATAAAGAACATCACATTGGGTTATACACTTCCAAAGAGCATCTCTAAGCATGCACTTATGGAGAAGTGCCGTTTCTATTTTACTGCCTATAATCCTTGGATTTTTGCTATGGACAGTAAGTTGAAAGGTACAGATCCTGAAATGGGTGGCTCGGATACTTTCCCAACTTACAAGCAGTTTGTTTTTGGTATAAATATCACATTCTAAACAATTAAGAAAAATGAAAAAGATGAATTTTAAGAATATATTGTTCTCTGCAGCCCTCGCTGCGATAGCGATGTCTTTAGCTTCGTGCTCTTTGGAAGAAGAAAACCCTGGTGGTTTTACCATGGAGAACATGGCAGCGAACTCGGTTGAGTCATACCAGACTTTGCTTAATCAGTGCTATTTTGGTATGGAACGTTTCTTGTATGGTACGGATGGTTTCATGGAATTGACAGAAGGTGATACAGACCTCTGGACTTACCAAGGAAATCAGAATACTTCCTATACTCAGTATTTTTGGTTCTTCGCAGGTGCAGCACCTAACACCACCTATACAAATGGTATCTGGAACTCTCTCTATGATGGTATTGGCAGTTGCAATATGGCTATCAGTTTGGCAAATAAAGCCCCTTTTAAAACTGAGGCTGAAAGAAATGTCAAAGTTGCAGAAGCTAGATTCTTGCGTGCTATCTATTATTTCAATGCTGTAGAGCAGTTTGGTGGGGTTACCATGATTACAGAACCGGCTAGCTCTATGAATTTTGCTCCTACCCGTACAGAACCTCTAACGATTTATAAGGAAATTATCATTCCTGACTTGGAGTTTGCTGTGGAATGGCTGGATAAAGGCAATGACGCAACTACTACACAGCCTACCAAAAAAGCTGCACTTGGAATGTTGGCAAAAGTTTGTCTGCAGACCAAAGAGTATGCTACGGATGAGTATATACCTGAGGCGCTTGATGCAGCTAAAAAGCTGATAACTGACTGTGAGTCGGGTGGCTCTACATATGGTGCTTACATGTATCCTACGTATGAGGAGGTTTTTGCTGAGAAAAATAATAAAGAAAATAAGGAGGCTCTATGGAAGCATCGCTGGTATGCTGGCAGCGATGGACATGGTTCTAGTAATGGTAACTTCAAATTGAATCGTAACGATGAGAAGTTCCTCTGTAATATCAATAAGTTTGGTGCTCGTGAAGACAATCAGACTAGCCGTCTAACATGGGAAGGCAGTCAGGCAGGTATCTTCATGCCAACTCAGTATTTGCTCAATCTATATGTACAGCAGGATGGAACACTAGACCCACGTTTCCACAAGTCTTTCACTACTCAGTGGAACGCAAATAGGAATTATGAGTGGGACGAAAGTTCAAAGAACAACTTTGGTAAGGAAGATGCCATTGTTGGCAAGAAGCTCAATACAGGCGACTTGGCCATCAAAATCGTGATGCCTCAGGATGCAGATTATGCAGCGGAAGTAAGTAAGAAAGTTACAGCCAACTACTTAATAGTAGATTATAAGGATGTATATGATGATGCAAATAAGAATGTGATAACCGAGCGTGGCGCAGGTGAAAACATGTTCCGCTACTTCTATCCATCTCTTAACAAGCATAATAGCAGCAACTATTATGTTGCTAATGCCAGCAAAAAACGTAATGGAAATTTGAATGCTACATTCATTATACGCATGGCTGAGATTTACCTCATTGCAGCAGAGGCTGATATCTATCTAAATGGCGGGGCTAACGCTATGGGCTATATTAATAAGGTTCGCCAACGTGCAGGGGCTACCCTTCTCACTGGTTCTGCTTCTGTTCGTACAGTATTGGATGAACGTGGTCGTGAGTTATGTGGTGAATACTGCCGCTTCTATGATTTGAAGCGCACAGGAATGTTCAAGGACAATTCATATCTACAGGCTACACATCCAGACTTGGCTAGGTATTTCAAACCAGAGTATGCTCTTCGTCCAATTTCAACAACCTTTACAAATGGTATTAATAATGGCGCTGAATACCAGAATCCTGGTTATTAATTTTTTTTAGATTTAACTAATATATACTCGAGTAGGAGGTGAATGCTAATAATAGGTGTTTATCTCCTACTTTTTATGGTTAATAATTCTAAATAGCATAAACTTTATGTAATTAGTTACAAAAACTATCTCCAAACGTCTTTGTATTTGTAAGATTTAAAATTAATATGTACTAAAATAAAAATATGAAGATCGAAAGAAAAAGACTGGTACTCTTATCTCTTCTTGTCTTTGGCTGCATCACCGCTTTTGCACAGAAAATCAGCCAGAACGTGATGCAGAAGATATACGACGAGGTAAAGACACCTTATAAATATGGTATGGTGGTTGCACCTGAGGACAACTACCACAAGATAGACTGTCCGATGGTGTATCGCGAAGGAAACAGGTGGTTTATGACCTATGTGGTATACAACGGCAAGGACGGAACGGATGGAAGAGGGTATGAAACATGGCTCGCTACCAGCGATGACCTGCTGCAATGGAAAACCCTGGGCCGCCTGCTCTGCTATGCCGACAAGGGATGGGATATGAACCAGCGTGCAGGATATCCGGCGCTGATAGACTGGACCTGGAACGGATCCTATGAGATGGCAAAATACAAAGGTCGCCACTGGATGAGCTATTTCGGTGGAGAAGGTACGGGCTATGAGTCCGTCCGCAAGCCTCTCAATATGGGTATGGCTTCTACCAAAGGCGATATCACCCAGGCTCATCCTTGGGAAACATCCCCTGCGCCTGTTCTCTCTATCAACGACAAGAATGCACAGTGGTGGGAGAAACTCACCCATTATAAAAGTACCGTCTACTGGGATAGGAACAAGACGCTGGGCAAACCTTTCGTCATGTTCTATAATGCCGCTGGCATCAACCCTGCCAACCAGTTGAAGGCAGAACGCATCGGTATCGCCCTCTCCAGCAACATGACTTCCTGGCGCCGTCTGCCTCTCCGCACAGCCAAGCGGAAGACAGGCAATCCGGTCTTCTTTCATGAGGCTCCTGGCATCATTACGGGAGATGCACAGATCGTGAAGTTCCCGCATTATTATGTCATGTTCTATTTCTCTGCCTTTAATCCGAAGAGAAAATACAATGCCTACAATACCTTTGCCGTGAGCCGGGACCTGGTGAACTGGCAGGACTGGGAGGGAGCCGACCTGATTTATCCTTCCAAACCTTATGATGATATGTTCGCCCATAAGAGTTATGTGCTGAAGCATCAGGGTGTGGTTTACCATTTCTATTGTGCCGTGAACCATGCCGGACAGCGAGGCATTGCCGTGGCTACCAGCGTGCCGATGGGGCGTTCGCAGGTTTCTTTCCCGACACTAGAAAAGAAGGGAAAGCGACAGATTATGAGTCTGAATCAGGACTGGCAGGTAAGCTTCGGCAAGACTTCGGAAGATAGTATCACGAAGAAGATGGGAACCTTCCGGGTGAATGTGCCCAACAATCTGGACGATTATTACGGTTACCGCCAGCTGAAGCACGGCAACCTGCATGGTACCGCCACCTACGAGAAGCATTTCTCCGTTCATAAACAGACCGGAAAACGCTATTTCCTGCAGTTGGAAGGTGTGGGAACCTTTGCTACGGTCAAGGTGAACCGCAAGAGTTATCCGAAGGAATTGGTAGGCAGAACCAGCTTTATGCTCGATATCTCGGATGCGCTCCGTGAGGGCGATAATACATTGAATATCAAGGTAGAACATCCTGCCATGCAGACCAATAATCCTTGGCCTTGTGGTGGCTGTTCGTCAGAGTGGGGCTTCTCGGAGGGCAGTCAGCCTTTCGGCATCTTCCGTCCGGTATCGCTCATCGAAACCGATGAGGTGAGGGTAGAGCCTTTTGGAGTACACGTCTGGAACAACGAAGTATGCGACAGCGTCTTCGTAGATACTGAGGTGAAGAACTATTCCGACCATGAGCAGACCATCGAGGTAATCAGTAAACTGGCGCTGAGCAGCGGCAAGACCGCTTTCCGCCAGGCCGGAAAGATTACCCTGAAGGCAGGCGAGACCCAGGTGGTCCGTCATCAGGCAAAGGTCAGCGATGCCCATCTGTGGGGCATCACGGATCCTTATCTCTATACCCTTTCCAGCATCATCAAACGAGAGGGCAAGACCATCGATGATGTGGCTACCCCTTTCGGCATCCGCTCCATCTCCTGGCCGGTACTCCGACAGAAACAGGCTGCGCTCCGTGGCGATTCAGCCCAGATGGATAAGAAAGACGGCAGATTCTATCTCAACGGCAGTCCGGTTTTCATCAACGGAACCTGCGATTACGAGCATCTCTTCGGTCAGAGTCATGCCTTCTCTCACGAGCAGATAGCTTCCCGTGTCAAGATGATGCGCCAGGCAGGTTTCAATGCCTTCCGTGAGGCTCATCAGCCACATAATCTCTATTACCAGCAGTTGCTGGATGAGCAGGGCATGCTGTTCTGGAGTCAGTTCTCGGCACATGTCTGGTATGATACATCCGCCTTCCGCAAGAACTTCAAGCGTCTGCTGCGCCGCTGGATTAAGGAGCGCCGCAATTCGCCTAGCGTCATTCTCTGGGGCATTCAGAACGAGAGTGTGATGCCGAAGGATTTCACCGAGGAGTGTGCTGCCATTATCCGGGAGATGGACCCTACCGCCCAGACCATGCGCGCCATCACCACCTGTAATGGAGGAGAGGGAAGCGACTGGAATGTGATTCAGAACTGGAGCGGAACCTACGGCGGAACAGCCGATAAATATGATCAGGAATTGAAACAGCCTAACCAGTTGCTGAATGGTGAATATGGTGCCTGGCGCACGCTCGGTTTCCGCAGTTCCGATGCAGAGAAACTGCATGCCGGTGATGCGAAGGCCCTGTCAAAAGCCTATACCGAAGATGCCTTTGTATCTCTTCTCAGCAAGAAGGCGATGCTGGCAGAAAGCGCCAAGGACAGCGTCTGCGGCCATTTCCAGTGGCTCTTCGTATCGCATGAGAACCCAGGCAGAGTGCAGCCAGATGAGGCTTACCGACGCATCGACAAGGTGGGACCGTTCAATTACAAGGGACTTCTCACGCCTTGGGAACAGCCTACCGAAGGCTTCTACTGGTATCGCAATCATTATACGAAGGTGCAGCCTGATACGCTTACGCCTACAGCTGCCGACCGCAACAGAGATCTTCTGAAACCAGCCGAGGGTTATACCTATCTGTATAGAGTGAACTGCGGCGGTGATGCCGTTACAGACAGTTATGGCAGCGAGTGGGAGCAGGACGACAGCGTCTATTCTCATTCCTGGGCAGAGCGTTTCGGCATGAATCCGTTTACGGCGAGTCAGGGACATATCACTTCCCGCATTCATGGTTTGAAATCATCGTCTGCAGCCTCTCAGCATGCTGCGGCTCCTGATGCAAAGCTCTTCCAGTATTTCCGTTGGGGCCGTCATGCGCTGAATTATCAGTTTGCTGTTCCGGATGGAGAATATCGCGTAGAACTCTATTTTGCCGAGCCTTGGCTGGGCAAGCATGAGGGCACCGGTATCGATTGTGATGGCGAGCGCATCTTTGATGTAGCTATCAACGATTCCGTGGTAGTAGATGACCTCGACCTTTGGGCTGAGGCTGGCTTTGCGGGAGCCTGCAAGAAGGTGGTAGATGTCAAGGTAAAGGGCGGTCTGCTGACCATTTCTTTCCCGGAAGTTAAGGTGGGAGAGGCTATCATCTCTGCCATCGCCATTGCTGCCAAGGGAGAGATAGGAGATGCTGAGAAGTGGAATACCGCCTTCAAGGGCAGCAAGCCTGCGAGCGGAATGAGCAAGACTTACTGGGCTGACCTGGATAAGGATGTGGTAGAGAAATATCCGAAGGAACTGTTGCCTCAGGACAACGAAGTGTTCCCGGCTGTGCGCTATAAGAGCAAGACCTCAACCTGGACCATCAATCCCGGTGTGGCCCGCGAATACATGTTGCGTTTCCGCTATAAGAACACCACCGGTGAGCAGCAGGTAGGCAGGTTGAAGATAGTGGACAGCAAGGGCATCGTCCTGCTGGATAGAGACATGACCTTCCCTAAAACGCCGAACAAGTTCAAGACCATCGGTACCACTACCGATTCTCAGATCAATGCCGGTACCTATCAGATAATCCTCTCCGGTCTTCCGAACGTTTCGTTTGATTATCTGGAAGTGCAATAAAAGGAAATCTGCGCCATTTGCGAAATCTGCGTGACTTAAGAATCTCACGCAGATGACGCAGATGGCGCAGATTTTTTTTCGGCGCAATAAGTTTTTTTGATAAAAAAGTCTCAAAGTCTCATTATTTGGTGGAAATATCTTTGTAAGGCGTTGGTATATAACGACATGCGAAAATGAGACTTCCAGATATCTTTACAAAAAAGTATCATCGAAGTATCATAAAATG
>ULUN01027998.1_pt1 | contig 28076 bp, 2 predicted proteins | sample 1958531 | NCBI WGS metagenome assembly ULUN01 (sample SAMEA4835761, study PRJEB28245) | human gut metagenome | biome: gut microbiome; material: fecal sample | place: Denmark | collected 2008
ATCATTTCTCTTTGTATAGTAAATATTAATTACATTTTCAGCTTCATTTTCTCTAACTAATAAACTTTCTTTATCAGCAGAATCGTAAACATATCCGTCAATATCAATAATTTCATCAGATGAACTAATCATCGTTTTGTATGGAATTTCATCAGCCACTTTCTGATTAGCTATCAAATTATTAGTATCTTTTTCATAATAATTTACAAAATACTTATACTTCAACGCTCTGTAATAATAAATTACTTCTATCGCTCCATCAATATATTTTCCACTAGTATTATCTGTTGAACTTACATATTCATAACCAACTAAGTTTTCTTTAGGCTTTGTAGCATAATTTGTGCCTTCCGTTCCATTCTTAACTTCATCTTCTGCAACAATACCATCAGCTACCTCAACAGGAATAGTAGTATTTTCAATATAATGATGTACAATTACTTGTCCAATCACTCTCTCAAATTCTACAATAACTCTCTTATTAGCCCTCATATTAGTAAATTTAGCTACCGTATAATTCGTCATTTTTCCAATAATTTTTACATCTTCAACAGTTATACTTTCATCTTCAAATATTGTTTCAATTTTTAGTGATTTTATCTGATATCCCTCATCTGCAGTAACAGTGATTTCTTTTTGAGAATCCTCACCATACTCTACATCTTCAAAATCTGTTTCATCTTCACCAGTAATCACACCACCAGCTACTTCAGTAACTTCACCTAATTCATTAATTTCCTCATGTCTTTGAACCGTTGTTGTTACATTTCTAATTTTAATCTTATAATAATAAACAACAACAGTTTCATCCTTATCTAAAACACCACTTGCATTTTCAGGTTCTTCAACTAACTCATATTTTTCATTCAAGTTTTCTAGAGCCTTAGTTGTATATGCAGTATTTCTTTCACGCTCTTCATCAATCTGTTCATCATCACTTTCAGGAACAATTTCACTTGTACCTTCTAAATAATGATGTACAACAAATCTTACCGGTTTTTCTTTATAATAGTATACAACTTCTTGTACTTCCTTAGAAAACTTACCAGAAGCATTTTCTGGAATAACATCTTGCATTACTTCATATCCATCAATGTCAAGTTTAGGAGATGTTACATAACTGCTTCCAATCTCACCATGTAAACTTTCATCTGGACTAACACTCTCCTCTGTTCCAACTTTATAATGATGCACAATTACATCAGACACAGCATTACTAAACTCAACCACAATATGTACATCATTAGTCATATTAGTAAATTTATCTAAAGTAACAGAACCATCTTCATTTGGTACAAATTCAATTTCTTCATCATTAACAGTTATTTTTAGTATATTATAATTTTCATCAGGAATAATCTTAATTCCTTTTGTAGAATCTTCTCCATATTTTACAATTTCATATGGCTCATCATTCTCTCCTGAAATTGTTCCACCCTTTATTCCATCATGTTCTTTAACTTCTGTAGTTATCTCAAATTTTTTCTTTTCATTTGTAACAGATATTGTTTGCTGGTCAGGAATTTCTGCTGAAATAGTACTTTCTGAAAACACTAAAATTTCTTGCTCTAAAGAATCAGGTGACATATTACCTACAGCAATATATTTTCCACTTTCCAATTCTAATATATCCTTAAACTTCATATCAGTTTTTTGCAAACACTCTCGTTCAAATCTTTTATTGTATCTAACTAACTTATTATTAGTTTTATCATTAGCTGACGAAGCTGTAATATAACCTTCATCTGCAGTATTCAATAACTTAGGGGTATCTTTACTTCTAAAAATTAACTTCTGGACTTTATTATCAGCATTATATTTAATAATATAAGAACACCAGCCACCATTTGTAACTTTTATTGTCTTGCCATCCGCTGTTTCATCAGGTCCAAATTGTATACCATTAGCCAGATATCCATTCCACAATACAGCAAATCCTCCATCTTCTGTTTCAACAACGTCCTTACACTCATCCCAACTAGCTCCATCAATAGGCTTAATATCCTTAATATATTCTATTTTCATATCAGAATTTAATCTAACAATTATTGCATCATTATTAGCTTCTGTATGTCCAAGAGTTATTTCTCCAAAAGTTGTAGCACTTCCTGGGATTGTAAACATTTTGCTAAAAATAACAGACGCTACAACAATGCCATCATCTTGCATTATTTTTATATCATTTATAGTTTGTCCCCAATAATATAAATCTGTTATACTTTCTAATTCATTTCTATCATTCATCTGCAATATAGTTTGTTCTTGATTAGAATTTGTTTCCATAGACAAACCATCTAAAGATAAACTTCCATTTACAACTGCTCCTATATAATATTTACCATTTTTCACTTCTGATACTGTAGTAAAATTACTACCTTTTCCATCACAAACATCTGCATCAACTATTTTTCCATTTTCGTCAAAAACAATTATCGTACCTCTTGTTCCAGCTCCATTAAACACAAATTCATTACCATCTTTAGTCCTATCTGAAGATATTGTTAAATTTCCCGCTGAACTTCCAACTGCAACATAGTTTTCGCCATTTTTTATCACATCATTCAAGACATTATCATAAGAATTACCAAAAGTATTTACCCATTCAATTTTCTGTTCATCATTAATTTTTAAAATAATACTATCCCATTTTCCAACACTATCAATTTCTATTCTTCTTCCATCAATAGTATTGTTTTCATCAAATATTAATCTTCCTTTAAACTTTCCTACTATCACTACTCCATTTTCAGCTTTTGCCATTGCAGAAAATGATTCTATACATCCAATTTTATTTTCAACATTTTTAACAGTTGCCTCAGAAGTAATATCAAATTTAATAGCACCAATAGTATTACCTTCTATAGTATTGTCCATTGATTCTATTACTGAATCACTTTCAGAATTTCCTAATATCAGCAATTCATTATTACTCATCTCAATCCCTGAAACAATACAATCATTACCAGATCCTTTCAATATTTTTATCCATTCGATAAGTCCTTTTTGATTATATTTTATTACAATTCCTTCTTGCCCATCTACTCCATTTATATTAATTGATTTATTATCAACTGTATTTTCCGCTTTCTCTTTATAGTTACCTACATAACATCCAAAATCTACATACCCATCACTCACCTCTATCAATTTTTTATGAGTAATAGTCTGTGCATGAGGCTTTTCCCATTCAATATCACCTATTGAATTTAATTTTATCAAATTATAATTATTCGCTAAAATTATTCCATTATCTGATGTTTTATAAGTACGTATACCATTCAATGTTTGACCAGGATTTTTAACCTCAATAATCTTTCCAGAATCGCTTAATCTTATAGTTGTATAGCTTTCAATCAATTCCAATTCAGTATTGTCCTCCATTAATGAAGACGGTAACTTACCTTTCCCTGTAGAACCAATAACAATAAATTCTCCATTATCATTTTCAATAATTTGATTATATGTCGATTGATTTTCTAATATATTTACCCATTCCACTTTATCATCGCTATTAACTTTTACTGCTATAGCCACCGAATTAATTTTTTGAGTATTTTTATAATTTATTTCCTGATTATTTACCGTATCCCCAGCATTTATTTTGAAATTACCAGAAGATCCGCAATTCCCACAAAAAACATAACCGCCATCACTAGTTGCTATAATATCATATTCACTAAAAATCCCAGAAAACTTTTTATTAATAAAATTTCCCGAAACATCTATTTTTGCTATTCCATTAGAAGATAATATATAATAATTTCCATTTTCAGATTGTACTACTTTCATCCTATATAAACTATTTAATGTAGTCTTTGTTGCCCATTCAACTTTTTCATCTTTATTGTATTTAATAAGTACAAGTATTCCTTCATCATTTCTTAATACTGAACTATTATCTGACAAGATTATTTCTTTTCCACTAACAGTTTCATTAGCAGATATAACACATTCTCCATTAACACCTGCTAAAATCACATAACCACCATCAAATGTTTTTAAAATATCCTGATAAGTAATCAATCCTTTATTACCGAACCTAAAACTTTTTTTCTCACTTATTTCCTTCTCTGCTGGTTTAGCCTTTCCAATTCCAAAATAATAAGTCCTATCCTCAACATTTTCAGCAAATTCATATCCTTCTGGTGCTTCAACTTCAACAACCTTGTATAATCCCTCAGGTAAATTTGCCTTTATTTCACCTTTTTCATTTGTTTCAACAACATAACATTTTTCTCCATCAAGAATTTCTTCTTTACCAACCACATTTCCATCAACATCTTTTGCAATCTCTTCTGATTTATCATAGTTAACCTTCTTTATTGTAAACTTAGCTCCTGGTAAAGATTCCTGTGTAGTACCATCAATTTTGGTTAACTTAAACAATGGCTCATCAGCAAAACATAACAGAAAACTTGCATATCCAGTATAAGAACCATATCCCATACTTGCCATTTTATCTGTGATTTCATTTCCATCTTTATCTACAATCTTTTGTAATTTAATTAGTTCATGCTGTTGAAGAGGTCTATCCTCTAACTCTCCTTCAAGAATAACCATTTTCCATTCATCTGCTTCAGAATCATACTCTGCCCTAAATTTAATAACATTATTACTCAAAGCATAACCATCCGGTGCCATCACTTCTTCAAGAGTATATTCAATTCCATCATATAACTTTGATTCAGCTTTTAAATAACCATTTTCATTTGTTGTAATTTCTTCATCCATCCATTTTCCAGTTAATCTAAACTTAGCTCCAGCTAACATCGTATCTGTATCTTTTTCAAATTTATATAATTCAAATGAATATTCCTTCAATTTTTCATTCTGAATATTTACAGTCACAGTAGGAACATCATTTTCTACATTTACCAAATTTAATTTATCTGTTAAATCTCCATCAAGAATTTCAGCAACTAAATCATTTCCATTCCATACAACTCTAAATTTAAATTCATTCTCATTATATTTATAACCTTCTGCATATTCTTCAACTAATGTATATGTTTCACCTGGATATAAACCTCCAGTACTTGCAACTCCAGCAGTATTAGTTCTTAATACCTTACCATCACTTGAAAAACCTTTTCCTTTAATTCTAAAACGAATACCTGATATTGGTGTATTATCCTTTTTATCTGTTTTATTAATTACAAAATTATATCTTGGTTCATCCTCAACTTGTAAAATAACTGTAGTACCTCTTTCACGCGTTTCTGTCGTTAATTCTTCATTTGTTCCAATATTCTTTATTTTTACTTGACCATCTTCTTCAACAGCCTTTATTCTAATTTCATCTTCATTTAAAACATATTTACTTGGCGCCTTTAGTTCCTTGATTGTATATTCTTTATCAACATATAAGTCTTTAACTAATAACTCTCCATTCGTATCAGTTGAAACTATTTTAGCATTTTCTTTTCCACTTTCTTGAATACTATAAAAAGCTCCAGAAACACTTCTTCCATTACCTTTTTCAACTTTACTTAATTCTAAATCATATTTTTTAGCTATCATAAAACCTAATTTACTTGTTCCTGTCTTATCAGCCAATTTTCCTTCATCAGTTTCTAAATAGAAATACACCGCATGCGTACTATACGCAATATCATTATATTTTACTGTATCAGGAATTTGTATTTTATATGCAAAATTACACTCTGTTGATTTCTCTAATTTATAATCACCCAAATCTATTAAATAACTTTTCACTTTTGCCCAATCTGTAACCGTACTTGTCCACTCATTATTAACATCTGCTAAATCATTAGTTGGATTTTCTTTTACACTATAATAAACTTTAGTAATATCTTTTAATTCCTCAGGTACTTCAATTTTGCCCATCATAGTAGTCGAATACATTGAACCTAATTCTCTCTGGTTTAGAACAAAAGTATTTTTCTCCGTTGGTATCTTCCCTAAAATTCTCACTCCAGATATAGTTCCAGAATAATTATTATTAATCTGTACTGTTACTTTAGCAGTTTTATCATCTGCTTGTTTATCTATTATCGCTACCTGTGGAGCAACTGCTGTTCTTACTTCATTTTCAAGATAATCATAATCTGATGCTGTTTCAGTTGTTATCAATGATGATGGTCCAATAATATTAATCCAATTTGTTGCATAATTAACTTTTTCATCTACATTTGCATCTGAATCAATATCATATATATCTTCAGATTTATTTCCATCTTTATACTCATCACAAACTTCATTATATGCATACATTTCAATGTTTTTTCTAACAGTCAATTTACGTGAATCTGGTGTCACATCACAATCAATTGTTATACTATAATGCATTGGTTCATCATTTTCAGTAACTATCTTTAAAAAATATGAATCTCCTTCTTTGAAAAGATCATATCCTAATATTCTCACATTTGAATCTGAAACCTTAATATTATTTATTTCTGCTAATAATATCTCAGATGGAAACTTTACTAAAAACACTCCATTTTTCCATGCTTCAACATTATAATTTAAATTAGTTGTAGTCAAAACAATTTTCATATTTTTAGTCGTCTCTCTTGTAGTAATATAATTAGGATTTAAAGTTGTTATTGTTGCTATTGAAACAGGTGCATCATATTGTGCTTCAGCAACTTCAGAATTCACTGTTTCAAATTCATCTGTGTTTTCATACTTTACTTCTTTACCTAATGTTGCTGCAATAAATTTAAAGTTTCTAAATTCTTCTTTAGTAAACTTCTCTACTAACTTATTATTATCAATTTCTTTAATCTGAACAACTTTACAGTTTGTTCCCATTTTTAAATTCTCTATCTCAACTCTAATACGATTAACTTCAGAAGTAAATAAATATGGATTCTCAGCTGTATATTCACCAATATTATCTTTATCAAACGCCATTAACACTTCATTTGTATCAGCATTCATAAGTCTTAATTTTCCACCTACTGAAAGAGCAATTTCAGCATTTTCAAAATAAACACCTTTGTTAGTCAACATACCTGATAAACTTTCAGTTGTTCCATCTGTTTTTATAAAATAATTCTCTTGTCCCTCTGGCTCAAACATATTTAACTGAGTAACAGTTCCTGAATCACCTCTGCTTACATTCCATTTAACCTCATATTCTTCAATATCTGAACTTTCTATGTCATCATATCTTTGCATAGCTGTTTTTTTAGAAACAACATACTTTCCATATGGTGGATTTACATAAGTTCCAATCGTTGGAGAACATGCAACAACATCTCCACCAGTCTTAGTATAAGTAATCAAAAATATATCTTCTGCAATATTAGATACATATGGATTAGAAAACTCTTCATTTGTATTATTAAATCCTTCATAATATGCTTTTACTGGTATTTTCAACGTTATTGAGTCATCTATTGTATTATATGCCTCTACCGGATATTCAACCTCAAGGTTATATTCATTATACCTATTGGTATTCCATATTCCCGAATTTGCTTCTACTAATATGTTTCCATCTGCATCTATTTTAGCTTCTCTATAAGCTGTAAATTTTCTTGTACTCTCATCATAAGTATATTCTATATTCTTTCCAGTAACTTTTACATCTATTGGACTATATCCATTTAATTCTGGTATTTCACCTTCTATGTATGACTTTTTAAGCAATAATTTATCACTAATTTCTTGTGATACTATCTTAAACTTTAATTTAATTACATCATCAGAAATTATTTGATCTAAATTGTATCCCTGATATTTATTCTCTTTACCCCCAATATATGTTTCTGGCAATTCAGCTACAACTTTCTCATACCAATCAACAGGTAACTCAATCTCTTTCTCAATTTTTGTCTCTTTACCTGTACTATCCACATGTGTTCCTGTAAATATAATTTTATTAATTGCAGAATAATTATTAACATTTTTTCCTATTGCTTCTGCAAGCGCTGTAGCATATGAATAATTTCCTGATATAACATTACCAATTATTAATTTTTGTGTTCCTACAGATATATCATTCAAATATATTTCTTTTGTGTTATTGCTAATATAATTATCTTGAATAACATCATCTTTTACTAACGCAGTCTGAAAATACATGTTTTTAGATACAATTTGTATTTTTCCATCTTTCAACATTCCATCAGTTAACACATTTATTGACATATACAAAGGATCTGTTTGTCCTACTTGCTTACACGTTCCTTTAATTTTTTGTGCATATCCATCTTTATTCAAATCTCTTAAGAAAAAAGCACTAAATTTTACATACTCTGAATTAGTATTCTCATCCTCTTCTGTCAATTCGCCATATGTCATCGCTCTAGCTAATTCTGGATCATCAATAATTTCGCCTTTATTAAATCTATTTGTTTTACTTATAATAAATGCAGTAATCATTAGCACTATTGATAAGATAATTATTCCAATACTAATTGCTACCTTTTTCTTTCTAGACTCACTTTCTGACATAATCTTTTTAAATTTTTCAATACCGTTTTTAATATGCATGTCACATCTCCTAATTATTACTCTAAGGTTTATTCTATACACATATTCAAAAACATCAATGTCAAAAAAAGTATCTTCTTATATAAAAAAGCCATTGTAATATCAAAAGCCTTCAGGCACAAGGCCTAAAGGCTTTTTCTTCACTAAAATATTATTTTAATATCTTTTCAGTTACATTACAAAATGTATTTCTAAGGAAATCGGCTTCTCCCAAACAATTGGTAATTTAAGTAAAACTACTCTTTGGAGTTATCCACAAGTTGTCCGATTTTATACTTTTTTCTTTCAACCGTTAGGGATACCGTGCTTGGCTAGTTTTTATATAACATCATAATGCACTTTTTAACCTATATTTTTTAATCTTCCACTTTCTTTACAACATATACACCACAAGCTAATGCTATCATCACAAGTAAGATTCCTCCAGCTATATTCATATATGAATTTGCACCTGTGCTAATTGCAATTACAATATCAGCATACGCTGTATTATCTTTTGTATCTTTTTCTTCAAATCCAGCTTCGTTTTCTGTATTTATCAACTTAACTGTATTTCTCTTTGTTCCTATATTTTCTGAACTCTTTGTCCAATTCATAGTAACAGTATATTCAGCTTGTTCTCCAGCTGCTAATTCTTTAGTTTCTAAAGTTGCCGTCTTGCCATCAACTTTCCATTCTGAACTTTCATCTCTAACAAATTCCATTCCTGCTGGGATTTGTTCTTGAATTGTACCTTTACCAGCAAGATCACCATCATTGATTACTGTAATCTTATAAACTACTTGAATATTAGTTGTATTAACAGCTTTTCTAGCAATTTCAATTTTACTTAAACCATTGTACATATCATTTGATACCCCATTTACTATTGCACTAGAAACATCCTTTTTGATCTTCAAATTGAATGCTTGTTTAGTATAATAGTAATTTACAATTGTTTCATCCTCAATTACTTCTTCACCATCTTCATCTTTTGAAACCTTTACTTCCATTGTTCCTTTAGCATTTTGTGGTTCCTTAGCTAGTTTATAATATTCAAATTCTTTTGCTTTTGTTGTATACTCATCATCTTGATATCCTTCAATAATCTCTGGTTCAGCAAGATCATCACCAGTATCAGTATCTATATAATTTACTATAACCTTAGCAGGTCTTGAGTAATAGTAAATTACTTCAAGATTCTCTGTCATTGTACCTTTTGCATTTTCTGGTATCTCTTTTAATTTAAATCCTTTTATTTCTTTTTCAGTTGTAGTATATTCATCGCCTTTATGTCCTGTTATTGTCTCTGAATCAGCAATTTCATTTCCTGTTGATTTATCCACATATTTAACTGTAACATTTATCGTTTCTGGTTTTAATCGATAATAATAATTAACTTCTATTTTAGTTGCAGCAAATTCACCAGTAGCATTTTTTGGGGTTTCCACCACATCATATTTTTTTAATAATTCTTGAACTGGCTCTGCTGAATATGGATCATCTTCTTTTCCATTTAAAATAACATCATCATGTAATCTGTCTGTTGTACCTTCTTTATAGTGGTGAACTACAACTTCTGCATTTAATATACCAAATGTAACAACAATTTCTTTGTCCTCTTCCATATCCGTAAAGCCTTTTAAGATATATGTTCCATCTTCTTCATTTATTTCAAATTCAATCTCTACTCCGTTAACTGTTATTTTCTTAATATAATGCAATTTATCTGGCATAATTTTAATTGCTTTCTTAGAATCCTCACCTTGATTTACTATTTCAAAAATAGGTTGATCCTCACCAGTAATATTACCACCATCGCCTTCAACTCTTGTCTTAATAGTATAAACCTTAGCTGTATTTTTCATCTTAATTGTTTGTTTTTCTGCAACTTTAGCAGGTGTTTCAACTGCCTTATAAACTATATTTCTAACTAATTTTCCTGTTGAATAGTATCCTGGTGGGTCTGCTAATGTATCATCTTCCCCAATTGATGCATATGAATATTCATATCCCATCAAGCCAACTTCAAAATATCCATCACCTAAATCATTAATCGAATTTACATCAAAATCAATTTTGTATTTAGATAATACTCCTTCTTTAAATTTACCCTCAACTGAAGTATTTTTAGCTGTTGGATCTGATTCTACATAACGTATAATTCTTGATCCATCAACATTTAGCAATGATCCATTACTATCATAATTTAAGAATATTAAATTAATACAATTTTCTTGAGTTTCATATGTTTTTACATACGGCAAATCTCCATCATAATATACAACATCAAGTTTTCCATTGAACATTCCTGCTACAACACAACCATTATTTTCTGTTGCTGCAACTTGTAAGAACATATTTTCCGCTTCATCTGAAGCTAATGTTCTAACCCATTCTATTTTTCCTTTCATATTTGTTTTTAATACAACACCTGTAACTTTTCCAAATACTTTTACATTAATATCTTTTCCTGATGTTGTTGCTGATGCTGGAATTGTAAAGTTTTCTCTTATATTTCCTATAATTAATCTTCCACCATCTTTAGCTGTTTGTTCTGTAACATATTCAAAATCATCTGAAAAATCAACATAATTATATGGAACAACAGATTTAATTATACCTGAATTTGAAACTCTAAGAACGCATTCCTCATAATGTGTACCATCATAATCCTTAGAATTATCATAACCCAATTTTCTTAATTCCCTTTCATCATATATTACATGCATTAAATAATCATTTCCAGATTTTACAATCTTTCCATAACATTCACTTGGTATAGCAATTGCCCTATATACATCTCCAATATCTTTTTCCATTTTTATTAAATATGATGCACCACCAACTAATTTTATTTCATTTCCATTAACTGTATCATAGTTACTAATTGTTATATCATTATTAGTATATCCATACACTAAATAATCGCCATTATTATCTTCTAATATCTGATAATTATATACATATGCATTGTGGTCACCAATATTTTTTTCCCATTCTACATATCCATCACTACTAAACTTAGCAACAAATGAACCATCATTAGATGAATATGAATTTATCTCAAGTCTATTATCACACCACTCCATATTTCCTTGGTTTTCACCAACGATTGCAAATCCACCATCACAAGTTGCTATTACATCTGTGATATGGAAGTAATCTCCATATCCAAACGTATAAGCCCATTCAACTTTTCCTTCAGGATTTATTTTCATTACATATCCAATTTTATCACCAGATTTATAAGACGGATTATACCCAGCCTTTCCATCGCTTTTACCATCAAGATAAGATTTTGAATAATTGTCTCCTGATAATATAATATCTTTACCATCAACAGTAACTTGTACTAATTCTCCTGATTCGTCAAAACGTTTACCCGGAATAAATAATTTATCATAAAAACCACCAACAGAAATATATGAACCATCTTTAAGTTTTACATATCCATTATCTATATCTACACCAGACATTGCATCATGATAGAATGATTCATAAAAGCTAATATCTTTTATTGTATCTTCTGTAATTTCAAAATATTGAATATTATCACTACCAATATTATATCCTTTTGGAGCTTCAACTTCTGTAACTTTATATTTACCAACTTTTAAAGCAACAGCTATTTTACCGTTCTCATCTGTTGTAACAACTCTAAGCATTTCACCATTAATCTCTTCTTCAGTTCCAACTAAATTACCTGCATAATCAACAGCATCACTTTCTACAGTTTTTCCATCTTTTTCAACAAGTTCTTTAATTACAAATTTAGCACCTGGTAAAAGTTTAACCTCATCTTCTGATGTCTTTATCAATTCAAATAAAGGCTCATTTTCAACATTTAAATCTACTACAGGTATATCTTCATATATAATTTTAGATGTTACCGTCAAATCATTATTTTCAACATGGCATACCAATTTATCATCTTCATATACAGCCTTAAATTGCATTTTCTTTCTATCTAAGCTATATCCTTCTGGAACACTTACTTCAAGCAATTCATATTCTGTTCCTTGTTTTAATCCACTAATAGTAATTTTTCCATTTTCATCCGTTGTATATACTGAAATCTCTCCATTATTTATAAATTCATATTTAACACCTTGCAATCCTATATCTGAATCTTTCTGTGTTTTAGTAATATTAAGGTTAAATTCTTTAACTTTATAATAATAAATAACTTCTGTATCATATATTTGAATATTGCCATACTTATTATTAGGCACATATGCCAATTCATAAGAATTACCTAGATTAGATAAACTTTCTGTGTCATAGTAATTTCCAATCTTTCCAGTTATAATTTTGTCTTCAGCAATTTTATCTGTTGTTCCTTCTGCATAGTAATGTACTATTACTCTACCAGAAGCTTTTTCATTAATAACATTTTGTATTGCAGCACTATCTTTAGTAACTTCAACATCTATTGGATCATTTATTTTCTCATAACCACGAGGAGCATTTTCCTCAATTAGAACATATTCATTAGATGGTACTGATATTTGAACCTTACCATTTGCATCTGTAACAATTGTATCCATATTTTCTAATTTCATACTATTTATAGCAAATACACCTTCGTACTCAGGTGTTGGCCATGAATGTCTATCATATTTAAATCCAATGTAATAAACATATCCTGACCATAATTCAATTTTGTAATCTTTTGCACCATTTTCGCATATTTCATATCTATCATAAAATCCATATTCAGACTCACCAACATAAATATAAGCTTTGTCCATATAAGGTGTCCCTAACATTTCTGCATTAATTGTTAAAATCTTAGAAATAGCATTTGTTAAATCAATCCTAATATAACCAAAAGCAGTTGTATCTTCTACATTGTTATTAGATATATACCTATCTCCATCTTTGATAAAGCAATAAGCAGAATCGAAAATTTGATCTGTATCTATATAAGCTTGAACATCTATGTTATCCTCTTGATCCTGTAATTCATCCAATTCTGCAGAATTATTATGTGCCTCCTTAACGCTTTTCATTTCTCCAATTTCAACAGGATTTTCAAATTCTTCTTTAGTTATAACTGAAAATTCTGCACCTTCTAGTGGAGTTTTTCCATCTTCAGCATATGTATTAACAGTAAGTGTTTGATATGGTCTTGCATAATAATAAGTTACTTGAATTTGCTCATTTTCTACAGTACCTGCTGCATTTCCATCAACATTAACTAATCTATAATGCTTATCCAATTCATCTTCTGGAATAGCACTTGTTTCATATTCATCACCAATATCATATTCATTTTTTTCAGTTTCAGCAGAAGATCCATCAGCTAAAGGTACAGCCGTTTTTGTTCCTTCTATATAGTGATTAACAATAACTTCTACTTTATTTTCTGTATAATAATATGTAACTTCTTGAACTTCATCTGTAAATGTTCCAGTATAATTATCTGGTAATACATAATTTCCATCTGAATCTTTAAGTAACTCATAAGCATATTGGTCTATTTTGGCTTTAGCTAAATATCTCTCATTAAGAGCTCCATAAATAACCTCATCATCTGCTACCTTAGTTGTTGTACCATCAATATAATGATGAACAATAACCTTTTTCTTCTTCTCCAACTCAATAACTATCTCTTTATTTGAATCAGCAGTATGACTTACATATATTTTTTCATTATCTACCGTATATTCATCAGGTAATTTTATAATATTAATTTCATAATTACTATATTCTAATTGATTCTCTAACTTACCTAACGCACTTGTTATACCTTTTTCGAATTCAGATACACCTGTTGCAGCATCTACAACACTAATATTCTTAATTACTACTTGGTCATCATTTTCGTCATCACTTCCATCTTTACGGTAACCAATATGTAAATAATACGTTTCTCCAGCTTGTAATGTCTGAGAAGTATAATTTTTTTCAGGAACAGTACCTGAAATATACATAAATCTTCCAGATTCTGTATTATACGCAGGAGCAGTGGTACTTTTAGTTATTGTTGCATAACCATAATCATAATCATATTCACTACTACAACTTGCATGAACAACTACTTTTTTATTTGATTTCACATTTGTTAAATCAATTACTATGTATGAATTAGCAACTGTATTTGATTTATCATCAGAAATTCCATGAGATGTACAATAAGTCTTTCCATTAGTAGGTATATAATCTCCTGATTCATCCCTAACAAAATAATCACTTCCATTATTAACCATAGTGCCTGTTAATTTTTCAGTCATCTCTATTTCGACTCCTTCAACAGGTGATTTAGTCTCAGCATCAATAGTTTTTATAGTAAATTTCTTATTAGACTCAACAATCTTCACAACAACTTTTTTATCTTCCGTAACATTACTAATTATAGGTAATGTATAAGATCCATCATCATTTAAAGTATTTTCTTGATTTATACCATTTATTGAAACATTTACAATTTCATATCCTGCATTTGGTATTACCTTATGCTCATTTACACTTGCTGCTCCATACATAACTTTTTCATTTGCATTAGTTATACTTCCAGCAGCACTTACATCAGAAGCATCTATACTTAAATCTATATTAAATTCTTTTATAGCACTGTAAAGAATTATATCTTTTGATGGAGGACTTATCTCAAGTAATTGTATATTTTTCAATCCTATATAAAATTGATAACTTACATCTGCTAAATCATATTTGTCTTCAACATAAACTTGAGTTACTGTATATCTTCCTTCAGGTAAATCTAATAATATCTCACCATTCTCATCTGTTGTTCCAACATATAATTCTTTACCGTTTATATTTTCTTTTTGTCCCCAATATGTTCCATTAGATTTAACAGCCATCTTGTCATTTGAATCGGTTATTACAAATTTTGCACCAGAAATTGCATCTCCAGTATCTTGATCTTTATTAATTAATTTGTGGTATTCATAATTTTCAAGTACTAAATTAACAACGTTTTGATCAACTTCATAATAAAATTCTCTACCGTTTCCATAAAATGTTAGATTACCGCTATCATCACGTTTAGCATAAATTCTCATATTCTCTAATTTTGAATAACCATCTGGAACAATTCTTTCACTTAAAACATATTCGTAACCATTTGATTGTCCTTCAATACGTTCATATAAATTTGGAATAGTAAGCTTTCCATTTTCATCTGTTGTATAAGTACCAATTAATCTACCCTCTTCATATAATCCAAACTCTACATTTGGCAAATATGTGTATGTGCTTTCATCACTTATATCATCTGTCTCTCCAATAGCAGTAATTTGCAAATCAAAAGTTTTAGCTTTTTCATTTTCAAGATCAATATGTGCAACTAATCCATTTACATTATTTACACTACTATCTTTTATATTATCAGTTTGTTTTTCAAAAGAATATGCACCATCTTTTACTGTAATTTTAAATTTAATATCATTTAGTACTTGGTAGCCATTTGCACTGACTTCTGTAATCGTATATGACGTATCAGCAAATAATCCTTTTGCTACTAATTGACCGTTATCATCTGTTTTATAATATCTATCATTAATTTTGAATTCAGCATTTGAAATTGGTAACTTTGTATCTTTATCAACTAAATTAATTTCTAATTTTCCTTTTAATTCGTCTTCCACAGATACTTTTAATTTTTTATTTTCTTCATCAAAATCAAAAATCTTGTCAGTAGATACATCAGCTAATTGAAGTTTTCCATTTTCATCTACATCTATCTTAAGCTCTGCATCATCATCATTTACTTCATATTCATCATTTGCAAATATTTCATATACATAATAATGAATTCCAGCATATATTTCTAAATTAGCTTCTCCATTTTCATCTGTTGTTACAATATAATCTCTCGCTCCATTATAGAAATCATATGTTGATCCTGGAACTGTAATAGCAGTATCTTTTTTGTATTTTACCAAATCAACATCAATTTTTTCTGCTAATTTAATTCCTAATTTATATCCATCAGCTTGGCTCTTTTGTTTTTCATCATTTACATTTTTAGTATAATATACAGATACTCCAGCATATGAAGTTTTATTTAAATAATCAACACCTGGTACACTAACTTCATATTCAAATAAATAAGTCTCATTAGATTGAATAGAAGTATTTTCAAAGTCAATTAAAAATGATTTTATATTATCCCAATTTTCTACTTTGTCTGATGTAACCCATCCATTATCTGAATTTATAGTCTCAACATTAGCATTAACATTTTCTGAATAATAAACAGTAACTTTATCTTTTAAATCGTCTGGAACAACAATTCCATCATTTACAAGTCTTGTAGAATATTCTGATTTCATATCTTGTCCAGAAACAACATATTTGTTTCCTTCAGTTGGTATTCTTCCTATAACCTTAACACCAGTAATATCAGATTTTTCATTGTTTTTTACACCAACATTAATGCTAACATTTTTTTCTTTATCACCATATTTAGGTGCTACTTCTACAACTGTTGAATCATCAATATTATTAACCTTTTGAGTAATAATTACTCCTGCATCATAATTTATTTTTACATCAATATTTTTCTTACCAACATATTCATTAAAATCTAAATTATTATTAGCATCATATCCATCAACTGCTACAGACTCATATTCACCAATTCCCTCTGTTGTATAATATACTTCAATTGAAGAATCAGTAGTTTTATCTGAAACAGCAATTACATTCATATCGATATTTAAAGTATATGACTCACCCATGCTACTATCAGGATTTATTACTGTTAATCTAATATATGTATAACCATCTTTTTCATATACACCAGATGTTCCTAGATAAACATAATTATTATCAATATTAGCATCATTTATAGTTATATTCTTAAACTCTTTTGGTAACTTAATAACATATCCTGCATTAATTAAAGCTTCTTTGTTCATATAATAATCATTATCAGATTCTATTGAAAGTTTAAAATTTTTCTCATTACCATCAGCTGAAATATTCTTTTCTGATAAATCAACATTCATTGTAGCTGTTGGAGCTGAAAAATCAGCAGTACCAACTTTAACTGATATTGTTTTATCACCAATATTTCCTGCTACAGTTGAAGAGATTTTTGTAAATTGTTTAAAATCTAATTCACTATATTTTTCAACAACTGATTTTACATTTACTGATTTAATATTAGAAATGTACAATGGCATATCTACTGAAACAACATCACTTGTTTCAATTCTAATATGTCTTGGTGACGTTTCATAATAATTATCATTTTCCCAATCATCTTTTGTTAAGTTTGCTATAAGATCATTAGTTTCTGAATCATAAACATTGATCCAACCATCTTCACCTAATACTCTTTCTGCATTTGTTACAATAACACCATCATAAACAAGAAAGTCTTCCATACTTTCTGCACTTGAATCTTCTTTAATAAATTCATCAGATTTACTATCATCATGTATAATTATCTTTTTATTTAAGCCTGATTTATCAACACTTGCTTTCCAAGTTGTATTGTATTCTAAGTAGTTGTTAGTTGAAACAATTCCTTTATATGCAGCTAAAATACGTTGTTTAGGAACACCATTTTTACCAACTTCAATTCCAATATCAGATTCATCAATTGTTTGAATATCTTCATAAGTAACATTAACATTTGCATAAACAGTTTCTGATATTATATCACCACTATTTTCATATCCAGTCCTTGAATTACATCCAGTATAATTTGTACTAACATTAAAGATCAAACTAGCCACATTAGTATTCATATTTTTATAGGCTTCTAATGGATACTCTATCTCAATTTCATATACATTTATTGAAGCCAATTTAGAAAGAAACTTTTTTTGAGTTCCAATTTCGCCTTCATCAGTTATTTTTGCACTTCTTGAAATTATCAATAATCCACCTGCATTATTAAGGCTTCTTGGTCCAGAAAGTTCAGGTACTTCATAATAATAAGAATGATCAACAGAAGATAAGCATTTAGCATTTGTTGCACTATATCCATTAAATTTAGGAATATAAATTTTAGTTTCATTATTTTCAAGAGTTAACTGTTTATTAACTTCTTCAGTTGTAACTTTAAATCTAAGTCTAACACAATCATTTTCCTCATCAACCATTTCTGATAAGTTTGAATAAACTTGATTTGTATTTTTAATAGCTGCAGTTACATCTCCATACCAACCAACATTTAACTTATATTCTTTATTAATTTCAATTTCATTACCTTCTCCATCAACATATGTACCAGTAAAAACAATAGTATTTTCATAATTTATCATATTGTCTTCATCTGTGCCAATAGCATCTCTCATTGTTGAATTTAAAGAATAATCGCCGCTTCTTATTTCAGCCTCTATGTCTTTAGAAGTACCATTAGGTAAATTATTAAATTCGATTTCATTTGTATTTATACCAATATAGTTATCTTTAAATTCATTATCTTTATACAAATTAGTTGCTAAATAAAAGTTTTTACCATTAATTTGGATTTTTCCATTCTTTAAATAACCTTCATTACGCACATTTACTTGCATATACAAAGTATCAGATTTACCTATTTCAGTTAAACTACTTAGCACTTTTCGTACATTTCCATTATCTTTTACATCTTTCATGAAATAAGCTGAAAATGTTACATTATCAGTACCATCAACATAACTTAGACTATCATCATAATAGTGGTAACTAAACTTTTGTTTCTGATCTCCATTTTCTTGATTTTTAAAATTAATTCTAACTTCAGCTAACGCAATAGCCGCAATAGTTAAAAATAAAAAAATCGCTAACAAAAGCTTATTTTTATTAGTCATCTTTAAAAATTCCTTATGCTTCTTTGAATTTGGTAACATAAATTTTGCCTCACTTTTTTACATTCTTAAGATTTATTTTAAAGGTTAAAAAAATAAGATCAATGGAATAATTTTCGACATTTTAAGACATTATGGCAAATGTAACGCAAAAAAGCCTTTAGGCAAGCAATCTAAAGACTTTCTTACTTTTAAAATAATATTCTCATTTCTTTTTAATTACAGATTCGAGCAAATCACAAGGGAAATAACCTTTTCAAACATTATTCGTAAAAAGTTATCCACAAGCTTTAATCTCAAAATACTTTTTTATCCACTATCTTATTCTTTTTCTTATTATATAAATTCCACCTGCTAATATCATCAATATAGCAGCTATTCCACTAGCTATTATTATATATGTATTCTCACCTGTACCTATTGAAACAATCATTGTAACATTACTTATATTATTATCGCTGCTAGTTTCTGCAAATCCAGCCTCACTCTCTAACCCAACTACTTCAACAGAATTTATCTTATTTCCAAGATTAGCTTCACCATTCTCCCATCTCAATATCAATTTATATGAAGCTTCTTCACCAGGTTTTAAATCACTTGTATCAATAGTAGCAGTACTTTCAGAAATATTCCAATCTGGATTATCTTCTTTTACCATACTCATTCCTGTAGGAATCTTTTCAATTACAGTACCTTTTCCAATCAATTCTCCCACATTTTTTACAGTAACTGTGTATACAAATCTAACATCAGCAGTAAATACCTGATCTTTCAAAATATCTGCCTTCGCTAAATTTCCATTTATATTAATAACTTTTCCATTAACACTCATTGAATTAATCATTAAACCAACATCTAAATCAAATAATTTTTTAGTATAATAATATTTTACATAAGTACATTCATCAACAATGTCTTGTCCATTTTCATCTTGTACAACACTTACATTCATATATCCTTTAGCATTTCCACTAATAGTAGAAACCTTTAAATATTGAATTTCTTGTGCACTAGTAGTATATGTATCATCTTGATATCCATTAATTTCATCATCTGGTAATAACTTTGCACCACTTTCTGAATCAATGTAACTTACAATAACCTTAGCTGGTCTCAAGTAATAATATTGAACTTCTATATCAGAATCTCCCACTATTCCAGTTTCATTTGACGGATGTTCTTTCAATTTAAACCCATCAATATCTTTGCTTTCAGCCTTATACGAATCCCCTTCATGTACAGAAATTATTGTAGAAGTTAACAAATCTCTACCTGTAGATTTATCAATAAATCTTACATTTACATTAACTTTCTTTATATAGTAATATGTAACTTTTATAGTTTCAATATCCATAATACCCTGAGCATTATTAGGATACATATCAGTTACTAAATCATATCCGTCAAAATTCTTAGCTTCTGTCGTGTATGCTGCCCCTTTGTCTCCTTCAATTCTAACCATATCTTGTAATTGTTTGCCTGACTTCACATCTTCATAACTTACAACTACACCACCAGCCATTTGAGTATAATAATACTCAACAACAATTTGTGATTTTGTCATTTTGCCATTAGCATTTTCAGGGATTGTTTTCAAAACATACCCGTCAAAAACTTTATTTTCAGAAGAGTAATTATCACCCTCATAACCACTTATAACAACATCTTCAATCATATTGTTTCCTGTTATTTTGTCAATATATTTTACAAGTACACTTGATCTATATTTATAATAATATACAACTTCTATTGTATCTATTCCCATAACGCCTTCACTGTTTATTGGCAATTTGTCTTGATCAACATCATATCCTTCGAAAGATTTTTCAGTAATTTTATACTGATCTCCTTCATTTCCTAAATGAACAATATTATCTAATATCATACCAGTAGCTTCATCAATATGTTTCTCAATAACACCTGCTGAAACATGTGCATAATAATATTTTAAAGTAATTTCTCCATCAATTATTGTTACAACTTTTGAATCTGGTTCTTGAACTAAAACATAATTATTAAAGTTCTTACTCTCTGTTGTTACCATATCTCCAATTTTACCAACTTCAGTATACTCATCAAGCACATCATTTGTATTTTTGTCAATATATTGAACTATTACTTTTCCATTCTTAGCATAGTAATAACTTACCTCTAAAGGATTTATTTTAAATTTTCCAGATGTATTTCCAGAATCGCCAACTAAGGTATATCCATCTATTGTTTTACTAGAAGACACATATTCTTCATCAACTTTACCAGTAAGTTGAACATCTTCAGAAATCTGATTTCCTGATGTTTTTTCAACATAATGAACATTTACAACAGCATCTCTAACTCTATAATAATAAACAACTTCTATTGTATCTTTAGCCATTATACCAGTTGCATTATCAGGAACAGCAACTAATTCATACTTTTCATCAACATCATTAGGTAGTGCTGTTGCATATGATTCATACATTCTTCCATCTATAATAACATCATCTGAAACTTTATTAGTTGTACCTTCCTCATAATAATGAACTATAACACTAGTTTTCAATCCGCCATAGTAAACCTTTATAATATTTTTACTTTCATCTTTAGAAACAACCAATGGTAGATTTTCAGTATTTATCAATTCATAATTATCTTTAACTTTATCAATATATGAATCAACCGTTGTACCAACTGGCGAAATCATTACCTCATCTTGTCCTTCAGCATAAACGCCATTATAGTAATACTGCACTCTATAAGAAAATTCTTTTAACTTATAATAATAAATTACATTTGTAATTCTTTCATCAAATACACCTGTAATATTACCAGTTGCACTTACAAATTCATAATTGTCACTCAATACACCATCCATTAAAGGCGATGTAACATATGTAGTACCACGTTTTCCAACATATTCTTCGACATTAGCTCTTGTACCATCTTGTAAAGGAACCAAAGTCTCTGTACCTAAAATATAATGATATACTCTTACACGAGGTAATCTTTCTTGATAATAATAAGTAATTTCTTGAACATTATTTGTATATTTTCCATTACTATTATCCGGTAAAATAAATTCATTATTGTCATCTCTTTGAAGTTCATACTCCTCTAAACCAACTTTTGGACTAGTAGTATAATCATCTCCAACTTTAGCAGTATACTCCTCATCCTCAGCTACTTTAACTGTTGAGTCCTTCAAATAATGGTGAACTATAATTTTAGCTTTTCTATCATTTTCTATTGTAAATTCTTTTATACCATCTTGGCTAAATTCAATAGTTTTCACATCTTCATTTAAGAAATATTCATCTGGAACAGAAATCTGTCTAACCTCATATTTTCCAAAAGGTAATTGCGTTATAACCTTACCTAGTCTATTTGCTTTAGCAGTAACATTAAACATCTCCGTGTTACCTTCATAGCTCTCAGTCTGTTTAAATTCAAAAACTGAACCAACAATTGCCTCTTTACTAGCACTATCTATGTTATTAACAATCGCTTTGTTCTCAGTAAGAATAAAGGTTACAACAATATTTTTATCTTCTTGAACATTACTAAAAGCTGGCAATACATAACTTCCATCAGCATCAGACACAAATTCAATTTCTTGATTATTAACAGCAATTTCAGTCAATTCATATCCAACATTAGGAACAATTCTCAATTCTTTTGTTGAAGAATCACCATATTTTACAATCTCATAAACATCATCATTTTCACCGGAAATCATTCCACCTTTTGTACCGCAAACTTCTTTAACATCAGTAGTAATCTTAAATTCTTTTCTCTTATGCACAACAGATAACTTTTGCAATTCATTAATTGAGTCAGTATGCATTCCAACGCCAAAATAATATTCAGAATCAGAAATGTCATACATATCAGATGTTTGAACTTCTCTAGCCACATATAAACCTTCTGCTAAATCAATGCTAATCTTTCCAAGTTCATCAGACGTCACAACATATTCATCTTTTCCATCAATGTTTTCCTTAGTTCCAACAATAACTCCATTACTATCAAGTGCCGGAGTCTCTTCACCTTCAACATTATAAATAGCAAACTTAGCACTAGCAATAGGAGTATTATTTTCACCATCAACATTTGAAATCTCAAATATAGGACTATCTTCAATCATTAATTTTAAAGTATTATCTTCAACAGTATATTTTCTAGGTTCTTTACCTTCTGGCAAATCTTCAATAAATTCTAATGTATCATTAACTTGCTTAGCTCTAAAAGTAATATCTCTTATTTTAGAATATCCTAAAGGAACACTAACCTCTCTTAACACATATTCTCCACTTTCTTGCTTACCGTCAACATACTTATATAAATCATTTATAAGAATTTTACCATTTGCATCTGTCTCATATTCTCCAATTAACTTAGAATCCTTAAACAATCTAAATTTAGCACCACTTATATATGTAACATTCTCTGAAGAATCAAGGTTTCTCTTTATTTTCGTAATTTCCAAATTATATGAAGGAATTTTTTCATTTTCGATCTCCACATTTAAAACAGGTAATCCCTCATCAACAGTAATACTATTTTTCTTAACTTTTCCAGATACAAAATCCACAGAATATACACTACCTGTTCTATTTACCTTAAACACAACTGGATCAGCTAAATAATAACCAGAAGCTTTAGTCTCTTCTAAAGTATATTCTTGTCCAATCTGAACCCCGTTCAACTCCAATACGCCATTACCATCAGTAGTTCCAATTACACCTTCATCAGGCAATCCATAACCTGTAAGTTTATAACGAATACCACTTATTTTTTCATTTTCATCGTCTTTTTGAACTTTTAAAATATTCAATTTAACCTTTGGTCTATCTTCTAATTTAAATTTAGCAACATATCTGTTCTCTACTTTTTCAAGGCTATAAAATTCATTATCACCAATTTCAATAGCATTAGCTATTTCAAGATTATGAACTCCATTATCCGTAACATTCATATTAAACTTTATAGAAGTATCATTAACTTCATAATTTTCAGGTGCATCAACCTCTGACAACTCATACATTTGGAACGTATATAAATCATCAAAAACTAACTTTCCATCAGCGCCTGTTGTAGCTGTTTTTATATCTCCAAGAGTAGTACCTTTAACTCTATAAGTAGCACCAGATAAAACCTTATCTGATCCCTCTTGATATTTTGTAACTTCTAATTTGTATTTTTCAACAATTCTAATACCTAATTTTGTAGGTTCAGTTTGCATTACATACTTGCCTTCAGGTGTATTCAATGCAAAGTCTATACCATAATGACTATATGCAATCTTATTAAACTCCGTTCCAGCAGGAATTCTAACAGTATAATAAAATACATACTCAGCCATTGAATCAATTGTAGTATTACCAAAATCAATCCAATAACTCTTTATTTTATACCAATCACTAATTTCATTAGCCGTTTTCCACCCATTTGATGTATTAGATAAATCCTTGCTTGGCTTTTCATTTTCTGAATAATATACATTAACTTTTCCTTGTAAAGCCTCCGGAATCTCTATTCCTCCATATAACATTTCAGTAGTAAAAGCAGAATGTAAATCTCCATTATTTAATATGTTTCTATTTCCTTCAAAAGGAACAACACCCATCAAATCAATATCACTAACAATATTAGAATAATTATTTTTAATTTGCATTCCAATCTTAACTGTATGATCAACAACATCATCTGTAGAAGCTTCAACATCAGCAATCTGAGGTGAAACAACTAATGATCCATTTTTATCATAATCAGTAGCAATTTGATTTGTAAGTAAAATTTCTGGGGCATTCAAAACAATATCTGTATTATCATAAGCAACCATATCAGTAGTATCTAAATCACCATTGATATCATAAATATCTCTACCAGCATTATAATATTCACCATATACCTCATTACTTGCCCATAACTCAATCAAATCATAAGTAGTAGAAATACGTGGATCTGGTGTAATGTCTAAATTCAATATAATATTATATTTTTGAGGAACATCATTTTGAGTAATAATCTTAATAAACTTCACACCATCATTTTCATAATATTCGTAATTTTTAATTTTAACATTATCATTACTAGTAGAAATTTTATTGATATTAGCAATTAAAATTCCTTTAGGTAACTGCAATAAAAACTTACCATTTTTCCATTCATTTTCATTACAATTTTCTTGGTATTGAGCCTCAATATTAACCTCACAATTTTTCTCTGTTGTTTGCGTAGAAAAATTATTTTGGCTAATTTTCAAGTTTGCTATAGAATATGGAACACCATAAATTGCTCTACCTTGAACAGTATTAGCATATGCTCCAATCTTAGCAGTCACAGTTGATACAATATATCTACTTGAAATAATCTGATCTTCAGAATACTCATTAGATAAAACCTCATTATCTATCTCTTTAATATTATAAACATACATAGCAGAAGATGTATTAGTTTTACTAGTTTCTACTCTAACATGCTTTACAGGTAATTTATATTTATAAAAACTATCTTCTGTATAATCACTCCAATTATTTTTAGTAAAAGTAACCAATAATTCATCAGTATCATCATCATAAACTTTAATCCAACCATCTGCATTCAAAAATGCATCCGCACCAGAAAAAGCAATACCAATATTATTAACAAAATTAGTCATATCACCTTCTGAAAGATTATTAAAAATAAAATTATCTGAAATCTTATTTCCTCCATCATCCTGCTCAGCCAAAACTACCCCATCATCATACTCATCAGTACCTCTAGACATATACCATCTTACAGGATAAATATCATTCTCAACAACATCAGTTGTAGTCTTGTATGCATCTAAAATATTATCCTTTGAAATAATGTAATTATTAGTTGGAGAAGCAACATACTTACCAACAGTAGCAGAAATTGTATTTTCAGTTGCAAGCACTCTACTAAATGAATAAACCAAATTATCTTTTACAACATCTGATTTATATGGATTAGTAAATTCAGCATTTGGATTATTAAATCCTTCATAGTAAGATAAAACAGGCACTTGAATTTGTACACTATCAACTCCCATTGAAATATATGCTTCTAAAGGATAAACAATATTCAAAGAATATACATTATTTCTTGGAACACTTAAAGTAACTTCTCTATCTGCATCCACTGTAGCTTCTTTAGTTATAACAAATTTTCTTTCAGTATCATCGTAAGAAAATTTAACATTAGCATCTGAACAAGAAACTTCCAAAGGATCATAACCATTCAATTGAGGAATTGTTCCTTCAACATAATTTTTACTAATCACCAATTGATTTTTTATTTCATCAGTTTGAATAGTTGCGACTAAATTAATTTTAGAATTATCTGTATCTATTCTTGAATCCAAATCATAATATGCAGAAGTCTTTGTAGAAATTTCTGTTTTCATTGTTCCATACCAATCAACAGATAAATTAACTTCTTTATTTATCTCTATCTCTGTTCCATCAGTTGCAACAAACGTACCTGAAAAAACAATTTTATTGTCATCTCTTGACATATCATTAATATTATTTGAAATTGCATTCATACGTAAATCAGAATATGTATAATCACCACTTCTAACTAAACCAGAAAAAACTTTTTTAGTTCCAGCATTAAAATCATTAAACTCAACAATCTTAGCATTTGAAGTTATATAATTTTCTTTAAACTCATTATCTTTTGGAGAAGACATAGCTAAATAAAAGTTTTGCCCATCAATCTCAATCTTTGGATTCTTTAAAACACCCTCATCCTTAACCTCAATCTCCATATACAAAGAATCATCAGTACCTACTTCTCTACAAGTTCCCTTAATCTTATCTGCGTAGCCGTCTCCGTCAACATCTCTCAAGAAAAATGCACTAAACTTAACATTATTCGTTCCGCCAATATCCTCATCACCATCTTCAAATCTGTCATAATTCATCGCTCTTGCCAATTCTGGATCATTAACTTTTACACTCTTTTCAGCCTTATTATTTTCAGTACTTACCAAACGAATAATAACTGCAAAAGTTAATACAAACAAAATAACAAACGATATAATAGAAACCCTATTCTCTTTCAAAAAATTCTTTGCTTTTTCCACTCTTTCTCGCATTTTCAAACCTCATTATTTTTTATATTCCTATCCTTATTTTAGAAGTTTAATAATAAGAGTCAATGACAGTATTTTCAAAAAAATAGCCATATTAACAAAAAAAGTGCTAAAACCTACTAATAGCAGAGTTTTAGCACCTCAAAAACAAATATATCTTATTTCATTATCTTTTTTATTACAAAAACCTATTTTTTTCAACGCAGGCAGTAGATTATCAGCAGAATTGGTAAAATAAGTAATATCAACATTTATGAAGTTATCCACAGTTTTTTTATACTTTACTATTTGAATTCCACAATTATAAATCCAATAACGGTAATTATTAAAGAACAATAGTGGGCGAAATTTGCTATGCAAATTTCTGTACAAAGTATTTATATTATAGCAAGTACGGAGAACTTTTCTGTAATATAAAATAGCGGCTACCTTAAGTAACCGCTATAAATTTTATTATTCTTCACTTGATTTCTTTTTTACATATACTCCACATGCTAGTGATATTAATATTAATAACATTCCTCCTGCTATTAGTACATATGTATGTCCACCTGTTCCTATTGCTACTATTACATCTGCTTTATCTTCATTATCTGTTGTATCTTTTTCTTCAAATCCTGCTTCATTTTCTGTTGAGATTATTGATGCTGTATTTTCTTTCATTCCTATGTTGTTTTCTCCGTTTTCCCAATCTAGGACTACTAAGTATTCTTCGCTTTCTCCTGGATTTAATTCTTTTGTTTCTCTTGTTGCTGTTGTTCCTTTTACTT
>ULUN01073479.1_pt1 | contig 27100 bp, 37 predicted proteins | sample 1958531 | NCBI WGS metagenome assembly ULUN01 (sample SAMEA4835761, study PRJEB28245) | human gut metagenome | biome: gut microbiome; material: fecal sample | place: Denmark | collected 2008
TAGTTTGGTGGGAACCCAATGCGATTTATGATTTATGCAGGAATTTCGATTTGTATTAGCTGCATCTATCTGCTCACCCACCTTGGAATTCCGATTTATATTTTGTGCAGATTTCATTCCGATCAGATATGATGCAGTTTGAATTTCGAATTTTATTTTTATGTAGATTAGGAAACACTATGATTTATATTTGACGGGAAACAGATTGTATTATGATTTGCATTGGAATTTTTGATTTGTTTTATTTGACATCATCTCGAATCGGTATTTCTTGCCTGCCAGGGAATACGTGCATGCCAAAGTTAATTTTTATATATCTACTTTGTAATTTCAATCATTTGCATGCACATCCTACGTCGATCCTGTCCTATATCCCCCCTGCTCGCCAAAAAACAAAAAATATCTCTTGGTCTGCATAGGGGATGCCTATATTTTTTCACACTCTCCACGTTTGTGTATTGAAAAAATCATACGGTTCAGATAAAAGTTCGGTAAAACTTTTGGGAATCAGCTTCTTTTTATGACTTCATTTTTCATAATAAAAAAAGCGTGGCAGATTCCACACTCAGCTATCAAGGTCCGGCATTAAACATAGCGATGCACCATACATCTTCCATATGATCCTCTTCCACTGCAATTGCACCGCACTAAGGTACGTAATCCATTAGTGCAGCACAATTTGTAGCTTCTGTCCGGGACGGTCACAAACCTCCCTGGTCGTGCGATTTGGGTCGTATGATTATCAGCTTACCACTGATGACGTCTAGCATCGTTACGTGATATCCAACAATATGATAAAATCAATTACGTGTGCCCAGCTTATTGCGACTATGTACGCTTTGTACTTCCTTTCGGATTCGTCATTTCTCACTGCGGACTCGGGGACGTTTGCACATCTTATTGACACACTCTCTAACAGCGGTACTGGGGTGGTCAAGCCCAACGGTTATTTTATATCTCTTTTTATCGAAATGCGTCTTGTCCTAACATTTCAAAGAGCCTTACGTGATTTGCCGCTCAACACGCCCGTCCATAATTTTTTCCTAAGCAATACCCGCTCGACCGATGGACCTTCCTCGTAGATTTACGCTGTCTGTATTATCACTGTTTTCTGCCTAATCGCATCTACAGTATCTTTTCACCTGACACATCTTACAATGATTAGTAAAATGCCTCCACATGCTCACCACATGCCAGTTAAGTTTTTAATTATCTATCCTCTTATGTCAAAAAAAAATGGAAATTTGCTTAAAATTGAAAATTATTTTTAAAAAAGCAAAAAAAATACGATTATTTTTGACATATATAAATATAAAATGTAAAAAACAAGGAATTATGGAGATGGATTTAACAATAGATCAGGCAAAACTCGTTACAGAAAACCATAATCTGATTTATGGCATTTTAAAAGAATATGGATTATTACATAAAGAAGATGATATCAGTGATTGGTACGGAATTGCTGCAGAAGGGCTTGTAAGTGCTGCTACTACTTATAATAAAGAAATCAGTAATTTCTCTACACATGCTTACAAGGTAATGAGTAACCGTTTAAAAAATGAAATGAAAGCGAATTCCAGGCAGAAACAAATTCCGGCATCCTGCATGATAAGCTTATATAGTACTATCCCCGGCACACAGAATATTACTTATCTGGATGGTTTAGAGGATAATACAGATGTTGCGAATTATATTTGCACAAAAATGAGAATACAGGAAATCAGCACAGAATTAACAGGGTTACAAAGAAAAGTGATTTTTTATCTATCAAATGGATATTTGCCTCGGGATATTGTAAGTATGGGAATCTGTTCTAAGGCAAATGTTTATAAGATTATTGATATGGTAAAGAAAAAGTATAATATCTATTAGGAGAAAATATGGATAAACAGGAAAAAGAAATTTATATCCGATGTCTGGAATTAAGTGCTAGAAATGCAAGTAATACTATCGATCGTGATGAAATATTAGAAAAAATACGAGAATTACAAAAGGGAGAAAAGGATGAGTAAATATTATGCGGTGAAAAAAGGGATAAAAACAGGTGTATTTGATTCCTGGGCAAAATGCGAACCATTGGTAAAAGGTTATCCAGGTGCTATTTACAAAGCATTCACTTCGGAAAAAGCTGCGGAAGACTTTTTAAGGAATAAAGAACCCTCCCCAGCAGGCAAAAAGACAGGAACACCACAGAATACAAAGGTATCCACTTATGCTTTTGTAGATGGATCTTATAATAGTAATACCGGCGTATATGGATATGGTGGATTTTTATGTATCGGTAAAGAGAAAATTATATTACAGGGAAATGGAAACGATGCGGAAATGGCAAAAATGCGAAATGTCTCTGGGGAAATCCTTGGGGCTATGGCTGCTGTAAGTAAGGCTATCGAATATCATATTCCATCAATTACCATTTATTATGATTATGAAGGTATTGCAGCATGGGCGACAGATAAATGGCGTGCAAATAAGATTGGTACGATTGGATATCGTAATTTTATGAAAGAAGCGAAAAAACATATTACGATTTCTTTTGTAAAAGTAAAGGGTCATTCCGGTGTGGAAGGAAATGAAGAGGCTGACAAACTAGCAAAGGAAGCGGTTGGGATTGATGGGAAAATTCCAGCACCGGTTTGTACTACTCCTCTTCCTTATGCGGCTGTAAAAGTAAAACAGACCAGAGACACTCCTATGCAGCCAAAAGAAAGATATAAAAATCACGGTATCTGGTTTGGCAGATGTGGAAAATGTGGTAGCGGGATTACTGGAAATCAAAAATATTGTGATCAATGTGGTCAGAAAATATTATGGTAAAGAAAAATACACCTCAGTTTTTGAGGTGTATTTTATTTTACATCAGTTATAGTGTAATTTCATAATATTATGTAAAACACCTAAGCTTTGTTTATAATTACATAATATTACAGGATACGTTATTAACGTGACCTTGTACTCCGTAGCTTTAGCCACGTTCGTTTTCATCATTATTTTTTTGTTTTTCAAAAGTGTCTATTATTTTTTTAAGTGTATTTTCAGAAAGAGCTATTTTATTTATTTCATCTCTTGAAAATGTTCTATTAAGTAACGGTTTATCGCATTTTCCAATAATACTTTTGCTACATAGAGTTATATCATTATATTTTTCGAAAAACATAATGATATGGATATTTTGAGTATAAAGTGCTTTAATTCCAGTATCAATTATATTAAATGGAATGCATTTTATATCTTTTTCCGGTATATCAATACTATGATTTATCCCATAATTATCAGTATAAAAATAAGTTTGTTTTTTATTGAATAATTTCATATTATTCTCCTTTTTGATATTCTGGACAAATGGCTTCCCAGATAGCTTTAAAAATATAAGTATTTGTCTCTTCTGAAAAACAATGCGCTTCGATATCTTTTTTTATAGGATTCCATTTTGTGGGATTTTTGATGTCGATGTTTTTATCCATGATCATGGAAATATAATCATTAATAATGTTTTTTATGCTCATTTTATCTCCTTAATCGCAGCTTTCATAATGAAACCATGTAACATAATGGTCTCCGTCTTTTTCTTCTAGTTCTGGATTAAAAAATCCATATCCCTCCGGCGGAAAATTACTGATAGCCGCTTCATTTAAACAATAATTCTCCAAAAGTTCCGGATGAGATTGTAAATGTTTGTAGTCGTTTGGAGATATTTTAACATATTCTTTTTTCATAACTTCACCTTCCTATTTATATATGTATAAAAAAACAACAAAAATAGCAAAAAATCAAAATATTTTTGACATATATAAATAGATAAAACATTTTTATACTGTGATAGAAAGGATACAATTTATGGGATTTTTTGAAGGAATTGAAGAAATAACAAAACCGGATACCAATGGTGCTTCTGTAATTGAAGATGAAGCTGCTATGGTAGAAAACTTATTACCGGAGGATGAAACACCTGTTGAAGCTCCTGCATCTATGGCTGATGTGGCACCAGAGCCTCCAGAGACACCTGCACCTGCACCAGCGTCTGTGACAAAACCGGAGACTCCTCCCGCGCAGAAAGAAAAAGCAACCAATAAATCTGCGGAAAACAGTAATACCATTATTGCTTTTGGTACAAAGATTGGTGGAGATATTTCCAGCGAAGGTGGAATTTCTATCAATGGCGAAGTTGCAGGATCTCTTACAGCTAAGGGAAATGTATCTATTATGCATAACGGAAAAGTATTGGGAGATATTACCGCTATTAAGATGGTAAATGTTGCCGGTAAAGTAAAAGGTAATATTGATGCAGGTATCGTAGTATTTGATAAAGCGAAGGTGGTTGGAAATGTAAAATCAGCAAAAGATGTAAAAATCTCGAAGGATACTGTCATCATTGGTAATATCACTGCTACTGCCGCTGAAATCAATGGAGCTGTAAACGGAGATATTGATGTAAAGGGACCTGTTACTGTTTCCGGAACTGCGATCATTAAGGGTAATATTAAATCTGCAACGATCACGATGGCGGATGGTGCAGCAATCGAGGGTGTATGCTCCCAGACTTATGCAAAGGTAAGTCCTACGGAATTCTTTAAACAGTTTGAAGCCAAGGAGGAGAAAAAGAATGGGTAATTTTATTAAGAAGGCACTTTTAGGAAGTGCTATTTTCACTGCCGGTGCAGCTTTTGGTGTTGTGGCAGCTCTTGCATATAAGAAAACAATGGAAGAATTCGAAAACCTTGATATGGTTGATTATGAAGAGAATGAGGAAGAAGGTTCTGCCTCTGACAGCGAAAAAACAGCAGAGACTACCATTCAGGAAGCAGATGCAAAGAAATTTGAGGAAGCTTTTCAGAAGGATACCACAAATACAGAGAATTAAGTAAAATGGACTGAGGTAAAACCCCAGTCCTTTTATTTACAACAAATCTTTATGTTCGCTGCGTATTAACTCTACTCTTAGTCCATCTGCATGTAATTTATAAATATTGTTGGATAAACGTTCTGTTGGCTTTATTGTCTGATTGATTTCATAAACACTTTCTAATAAATTTTCCGGTATATCCATATCTGTTTTGATCGCATAAAACATGTCGATAGATGCAGGAAGGAGGTACATATCTCCATACTTTTCTGCTAAAAAACGGATTGCTTTGTGATTTAAGATACCAGCAGCACCATACTCTCCTCTTGCACTGATTGCTATCATTTCATTATCACATCTATCGTTTGCTTTTGATGGTAAATCTGTGGTATGAGCTAACATAGTAGATATTTCTAAATTTTCCATTGCTTTTTCATATAAATCATTTTCCGATAGATTTATATGTTTCAATATTCCATTTGTGATAAAAAGAGTCATTACTGAAGTTTCATCCCGTTTTAGAGATAATTGATAAACGATTGTTAAGTCCAGCCATTGTCTATGGACCAGTTCGGAAATAAATTTTTCATTTGCTTTGGTATTGATCAGTACGGGAATAAGATTTCCGTCTTCGAATATTTTGTTTTTATAAACGCTCATATCTGTTAAATCACATTTTGGAAAATCTTCATAAGCATCATTTTCGCAATACCATAAAAAAGTTGCCAGTATTTTTTGAACAATGGTATTCATATTCTGATGCTCTTTACAATATTCCAGATAAATGTCATTAATGCTGATTGACGGAGATGTGGTTGATTCTCCCGGTGTTGTAAAAGATAATTTTTCATCGAATGTATTAATTTTCCAAATTTTATGAATAAATGCTTTTATATGTATTTCATTTTCCATACAGGTGTTATTTATGGTATCTATCAATTCTGATTTAAACTCTTCTATACTCATAATATTTATTCTTCCTCCATAAAAGTACTATGTTTCCTGAGCAGACGAATAAGCTCTGACATACGTTCATTATATTGTTTCCAAAAGGGAACGCTTAAATCATATCCAAAATATAAATTCTTCCGAATTAAATTCACACCATCTTCCTCCCAGCCTTGTAGGAATGCAGCTAATAAAATCTGGTCATTTTCCCATCTATCCTCAAATACAGGATCGGTAATTGCTTTTTGTACGACTAAACCTTTTCTGGTAACATATCGAGGAATCCTATCTTCTGACACGACTTCTTCGAAATAATGAGTGGTTAAAAATTCTACGGTTTTTCCGGTCTTACGTGAAAAATAATACATATCTCTTGGATTTATCTTTTGTGTGATCATAGTTTCTGTCCTTTCCCAGTTAAGACAAACTATCATATTCGTTTTGTATCAAATGGATACTGATAGTCATATTTTTACATTGTATCATAATGAATTCGCAGTAAAGCGCTTTTCTGATATAATTTTTTAATGTCTTAGGGGGAATTTCTCGTATGAGTGCAAAATAAGTACGACACAGCCATACTGTTTCATTTACAGTATTTGTGTTTTCACGCACACTGATTTGTATATCCGGAGAATATGTGGTACAGATAACTTCATACATAAAAAAGCCCCTCTAAACTTTCTTTTGTCTCATATCTTAGTTATCACTTTCATATTTTCCATAGCTATGTTAATATAATTTTTGCAAAGAGATCGGAAGAACCCGATAAGATGTGTTGTCCTCTTTACAGCTTGAACATAATGTAAAAAACAATCTTTGTCAATAGAATATTGCTAAAAAAATATATTTTTTATATCGTAGCGTAAAAAAAGAAAATTATAGGAGTATAGAAATGAATCATAGAATAAAAGAAACAAGAAAACAATTACATTTAACGCAGATAGAATTTGCAAAATTATTAGGTATCAGTTATAGTTCCTTATCATTAGCAGAAAAAGGAACTCGGAGTTTACCTGCAAGTGCGATGGTTCGATTAGCAGAATTACAAAATGCCGGAATGGATATTAATATATTATGGATATTAACTGGAAAGAAAATAGATGGAGAAGACAATCTTTATCGTATTATGTCTTTATATAATACATTAGATGAAAGAGGGAAACAAACAGTATTGGATTGCATGGAGTCACAGATGAAATTACAAGAAATATAGTAAAATGTCGTCATAATATATACTACTGATACTTCGAAAAGTACGTATCATATTATACGACAGAAAAGCTGGGTTGTAAATTTGTGCAAAAAATGAGGAAAATAAAAAGTGTATATATGATAACTTATTACACCTTTGCAATTTTTCGTCATTTCACATTAAAAATAGACACTAAGAAAATACTTAGTGTCTATCATTTTATTCTCTCTCTAAATCTGTATCATTTTCTTTTGTAAAAGGAATGATTTTATCGTATTCCTTCCAGGCAATTACCGGATAAATGCAATTCCATGTTTTATCCCACAACCATTCCGTAATATCCGTTTTAATGGTACCATCTGGTAATCTGTATTTCACCTCATATTCTATTCCAAAATTTTCATCTTGTGGAATATCCGGAGGTGTATTATTTGGATATGTATTCCAAGATTTTTTAGTATCTGCCATTATAAATCTCCTTTATTCATAGTCATCGAAGTCAAAAGATTGATAGTCGAATTCTTCATCGATCTCCGGAGGAATTTCATCTATAATCATTTGTCTTTCCGTACAAATATTGGTAAGTAATCTGGCAACATCTTCTGCCGATCTTTCATAAGAAATTTTGTTTCCTTGGAAAGTTCCTTTTGTTCCATTCTTGCCATTTAGATATTTGATAGCAGTTTGTCCACTTCTATCCCACCTATGTAGATTCAAAGAATAATCGTCAAATAAATAATCAGTACTCATCTGTCCACAAGGAATATAGTCTACCTTGTTTTTTCCATCAGGTACAAAGATATAATGTGATTCTTCTAATTCTGGTAGATATTTTTGTAGCCATGCAATTTTTTCCCGCTTTGGGGATCCTTTTTCTGTATTTGGTAATACGCAGGATAAAACATAAATATCTACTTTATCTTCCTGAATCATTTGTTTTATCGCATCTATAATATTCTGATGTGGTTTCAAAGAATAGAAATAACCCGGCGTATTCAACAGATAGTGTAATTGACTCTGGATTTTATCTTTATCCTCATATTTACCTATGTTAAATTTTAAAGTTCTCCATTCTGTCAAAGTACCATCCATATCTACAAATAATCTCGGCTTATTTACCAGAATATCTGTTGCAGTAAATATAGCCGCCGGTTCCCCATAAGAAGATTCATTATATAATTCATGCCATTCTCTCTCTGTATATATGAAAGAACAATTTAACGTTTTTGGCGCATTACTATTTGGAAATTTTTTTAGAAATGCAGTACAGGCAGATTCCATATTATCAGCTTTTATAATAATGTAAGTATTCTGATACGGAAGTCTTTTATTGCGTCCAAAAGTAAAATAATAGTTATTTAACATATTTCCATTTCCTCCGTATTGGAATGATTTAATTCCGTATCTAAATTTATATTTGTCCTTTTTATTGCACATTCTAAGTTTGATTTTATCATTTCTAGTGTATTTTCTTTGATTTCTTTACGTATTTCTTGTAACTCATCCCATGTTGTGCCTTCGTTCATGTGACAATCGCCCCAATTACAGTACATATATTCTGTAACTGAATCGATAATGCTTTCAATCGCTTCATCGCTTGTTACTGTTCCAACTCTCTCCATAGGACCATCTAAACGCATCTTGTAAATTTTGTTATTTTCTATATGATAAAGTCCGTTTTTCATTGCATCCTCCATTTGTAAAAAATATTGTTATATTTAGCACATTTCCATTTCTTCTGCATTATAATCATCCAGTTGTTTATCCATATATTTACCACAATATTTATCAAAAATGTTGCGGCTGATTTCATAAATTCCCTCACTAGACGTAGACATAATTAAATCCTCATCTACTTCATCTGCCCACTCTTCTCTTAGAGCAGCCTTTAATTCATCCAAATCTGTATCCAATGTCACTTTTTGTTCTTTATAATAACTATCCTCATTTGCCGTCAGATAATCATCTCTGGATGTAAAAATAGGATTCTTTTTTGTATATTGAATACCTGTGGTTTTTAATATACTGGGTGTTTCCTCCACCCAGCGTTCCCATGCAGAGGTAAAAACATTTTCTTCCATATCTGTTAATTGATACATAATAGCACTCCTTTTTTATGTCGTAGATATTTCTTTTGTTATTGTTTTATGTCAAAAAAATCCAGAAAAATGGGTGATTTTGGGCAGAAAAATACCCCAAGATTGAAATATCTTGAGGTATCGTTTACTACTTCCATTCTGTCCAAAGTGCTGCTCCACCTTTTGGTAAAGTCCCATCCATTCCGGTTGAGATGCGTCTTTCGCTTTCTGCCAGGGCGTCCTTTTGTTTTTGTTCTTTTGCTTCCTGATCTGCTTGTTCTTTTGCTGCGGTTTTGGCAGATCTCAAATCATTTAATGAAAGCTCACTGGCTCTTTTTACAATATTATCTGCGTAATTGGAAATTTCACCTTTTTCATACATATCATTTGCTGTTGATGTTTTCATATTATATCGCATTAGTATATAATAAATGTCATCTTTTTCTGCTTTCAGGTCAGATAAATAATCTGCACAAACTAATAAGTTACTGTATGGATCATAAATATCGGTAACCCCAAGCGCTTCCATACGTTTTGCATGATATTTAATATTAATCTGTGTAATTCCTTTACAATCCCCATTTTCAGCTTTAATGTATAATCTGCTTTCATTCTCAGTCAATGCCTGTAAAATATAGGGATCAATGTTATACTTCTCTCCGATTTCTTCTGAATAAGTTTTTAAATCCTCCCATGCAACGAAATTTTCATTGGTTTCTGCAGCCATTACTGGGGTACTAAAAAGTATAGTTCCTAATAAAATGCCACATAATACTTTTTTCAATTTCAAACCTTTTTTTCTCCTTCTTATACTCTTGATGCAAGATATAGGAGTAAGGTAGTGGTTCCAACAGTCATAAGGAAATTTGCAACGCTTGTTCTGATAGTACCGACATACATTTTCCATTTTTTAGGAAAAATCCGAAAAGTACTTTTCTTATTAAATGCCCAGGTAAGTCCCGGAATTCCTTTATAAGTGCAAGCATCTAATAATAGATGTCCGAAGACACCAAAATATAGTCCAATAAGATTAAAATTATGTGGTAATGTAAAGCCTAAAAGAATCATCCAAAAAATAGGATAATGTATCAGTCCTCTATGTCCAAACAGGTTGTTAATCAGTTTTGAGAGCAAAGTAGTAACAGGAGGTAACATTTTAGAAATGGTTGCCTCTCGACTATCAATATCCGGAAGTAAGCTGCCAAGAGCAGATCCTCCTACGACAAAGAACATCGCTTCTCTTGTCTGTACCGCACCGATGCTATACAAATAAGCTGTGAATGCTGCTCCAGTTACTAATCCAAATGTTAAATGCTGTCTACCCGTCATGTCAAAACTGAAATCTCACTTATGAAATTAAATTACGTAGTATTACGTTTTTTAAAACTGTGTGGATTCTTTCCTTTCTACATATATCTTGTGGATACATTTTGTATCTACTACTATATGTATAAAAAATCCGTAAAAACTTGCTTTTTTGAAATATTTTTGTAATATTTTTATTTCTTTTTGCAAAATTTTGGCAAAAAAATATACGTAAGAGAAATTCCTACGTATATTTATTCTCTGGTGATATGGTCTTCATGTTTCTTAACATCACATTTGATAAGATAGTCGTCCATTACTTTTTGGACTTGTTTCTTTTTTAGATGACCACAAATATAGATGTTTTGTTCATCAATGGGATAATGATCGATATTGGACATTTTTAAAGCTTCCAATGCTTTTTCATAATGCTTCTGCTTTTTAAAAGAAATTTCGATATGGTCCATAATGTAGTATCCTTTCATTTTCTATCTATTTATATATGTCAAAAAAATCCGCAAAAATACTGTATAATCGTAGACATCTTTTACATAATTTGATAAAATAATTAAGTCGGTGCTACGCTAGGTTTTGTTTCGTGGTTTGACATATTAAATATTTAAGGTAAAAAGATATGGAACAAAAAAGGCCTACATTACTTGAAAAAATTATGACAATTCTTGGAGTTTTATTATTGCTGGCAAGTGTCATGATGGGAATTCACAGTTGTGCAATACAAGAAGAATTAGAGTCATTATCCGGATATGAGGAATATTTACAGCAGCAAATAAGCGATAGACAATAATCTACCGCTCTATCTCTATCTGATCTTTAATTTGTTGATTTATTTCGTTAATTTCCTGTTCTGTTTCCGAAATTATCATTTCATATTTTCTAAGCATCTTTTCGTTTTTTACGGTGGCAGGCATTCCACAATTTTTATCTGCTATAATTTCCTTTTTTATTTTTATCATCGTAAGATAATCCACCAATAAATAACGCTTGTTTTTTAATTCATCTACCGTTAATCTATTATCTGCAGTATCCTTCCATATATTTTTGCTTTGTAAAAACATAATAGAGCCTCAGTCTGTATCTAATTGTAAGAAATCCTCTTCATGTGCGGTATCCGGTTCATAAGTTGCAATATTAGCAACTCCTTCTTTTACCAGAATAGCGTTTAGCATTTTTGTGGAGATTTCTTCCAAGTCATCAGCATTTGTAGGAATTTCCAACCATACATAACGGAGTAATCTTCCATATTTATCTGTTTCGGAAATATCTTTTTCCAGATATACGGTAGTTGTATTTTTTAAGATTTCTTTGGTAAATTCACTTGCATCTTTCCCTGCCTGGGAGTTTTCTTTTCCGGTTTTCTCCAGATATTCTTCTGATGCAACAGATTCCGGTGTGTTGATACCAATAAGTCTTACTTTATATTCTTCACCATCAATTTCTACTACAATGGTATCCCCATCTACTACTCTCATTAAGGTAGCTTTTTGAAATTCTGAGATGGATTCTTCTGTTTCTGCATAATCTTTTGCCCATTCAACAACTTCAGTTGCCATCTGGTCTAATTGATCAGCATCCGTAAAATTTGTGCTATCTACGATATCTGAGATTTCTTTTCCAAGTTCTACGCTGATTTCCTGCACCTGGTCCGGGACCTGGGGTAAATCTTTTGGTGTGGAAAATTGAAAACTACATGCTGTTAAGGTAAGGGAAGTTACTAAAGTTAAAAGAGAAATAACTGATTTTTTACGCATAAAATTTTCCTGCCTTCTTACTTATTTATCTATTTATGTATAAAAAGACAAAAAGAATGGTGCAATTACAAGATTTCATCTAAATTGATATCGATTTCATCACGTTGTTTTGGATATTGGGTAAACTTTTGGATAGATGACAATAGTTTTTCTTTTGCATTGTTGTATATTTGAGCAAACCGAAGGTCTGATTTAATTTCTTTATCCTCTAAATATTTGACAAATGCTCCGGCTAGTATTTCATCTTGGAGAGCACCATCCAATAAATCATTGACATTTAGAATAAAATCCTCATCTTGTTCCTGTATATATTGGATAGGTTTGTCTTCGTTAATATAATTCACATTATATTGTCTTATTTTATGTTGGTTGACTGTAATTGTTTTTGTAAATAACATATTGATTTCTGCCATAGATGATACAGGTTTGTCAGATGAGATATAATAGTTCTGAGTTAATCGGTTATTGAAATAATTTACTATCAACTGCTCCGCTTCTTTTTCAGAAAAGATTGTAGTTAGAAAATTATATGCCTTCTTAATCCCCGTATATTCAGCATCCAATTCTCTGACATTATTATAATAATTATACGGATTTATCTCTGGGTTGTAATATCCTTGACCATTTCCTATACAAGCTAGGTAGTTATAAAACAAACTTTCGTCCTTTTGCTGGTTATTTTCAAAAAACGTTAATTGTTGATAATAATGTTGGATTTCATGATAGATATTCACAATCAGTTTCACAAATAGTTCGTTTGGAATATCTTTATTAAAAATGTTTTTTAATTCTTTTATACCTATATGTATTTCTCTATTCGAGTCATAGTAATTATCACAATATCCGTTGCCTATATTATATTGAGTGTCTAAAATAATCTCAAAATTATTGACATTAGAATCTTTACATATTTTTTTAGCATAAGCTATAATGACATTTTTTCGCATTTTAATACCATACCATCTTTCCTTTTAAATCATTTGGATTGCTTTCACAAAATTTGACATCTTTTATATATTCATCTATTTCTGCTTCTGTCATCGTACTTATTTTTCGGATTTCTGCTTTTTGTTCCTCTGTATATTTGAATTCATCCGGAATGTCAAATGTATCCCAGGATTTTCCATTTCTTTCATCTTCTTGCTTTTTTAGCATAGCTACATGTGTTCCGTATAAGTCCCATATATCGTCCGGAATCTTAAAACTATAAGTTTCCACCAGTTTGACGACATCAATATGTTTGATATCCTTATCTTTTAAATGTTCCTGAAATACAGGTTTATTTTTCTCAGGTTGGAAATCATAAATTTCTTTTAACTGTTCTTCTGTGAAATAGATAACATTATTCTCTTGCATTTTATACCTCTACTCTTTCCTCTAATAAATGATTAATATAGTCTCTGTTTATATCTAATTTCCATTTATGTTTAGATCTTTTCAGCCACTTTTTGTGGGCTTTTCTTTCCTTTTCTACAAATTTAGAATACCCGCAATGATTTACTGCCATAAAATGGTCTACTGCTCTTTCATAACAGTTTGTATGCGTCTGTTTTCCTAATGCTTTTGTATGCCCGATATGTATTGCAGCATGGCATTTTTTACAAACTGGAACAATTTCTCTTAAACGCTGGATATATTCTTTTTCTCCGTTTTTCTTTTCTATAATGTAATCCCAGACTTCATGGGCATCCATATCTCTTAAATCTAAATTTTCTGCTCCACAAATAGAACAGATGCCATGTGCCTGATAGCGAATTAATCTGGATAACTGCTGCCAGTCTGTTGTAGTAAGCTCAGATCGTACATTTTTTTCATACATCGTTTTTGGTATCATTTGAATTTTTAATCTCATAAATATGCCTTTCTGTAAAAAATATATCTACTTACATATGTCAAATTTTTTTTGAAATTTGGCGAAAATAGGATTTTTTTATACATATATAAATAAGAGGATATTTGTTCATGTGAGGTAAAAATGGAATATATTAAATTTGGAGATATAGGAGATAATTTTATGAATAATGCAAAAATAGTTTTGGGTGCTTTATTGATTTTTTGTGGTTTCTTTATTATTGCTTATTGTATTGGGCAAAAAGAAAAGTTAAAACAATGTGATACTGCCGTTGTTGCAAAAGTAATTAACTTAAATTCCATTCAGAGTAATTTCAAAGCATTAAAATCGGCAAGTGCAAAGATTAACAAGGTCCCCCAAGCAGAAGTTCCTGCTTATATGGCTGTTTTGGAATATCAATATAAGGATCATACTTATACCACAAAGCCTACGGAAATCAACACAGAGATAAAAATGGGGTCTGAAATTCAGATATTAATCGATCAAAATGATCCGGAACACTTTAAGATAAATGATAATGATATTTTTACTACCATGTCTTATGGATTATTTTCTGTTGTGGGTGGACTTGCAATTCTTGTAATATCTATCATACGACTATTTTAAGATGGGAAATTTCCCATCTTTTTTCTTTTTTTTGACATATATAAATAAGTATGTGGTATGGTAGAGATACACCTCATACAAAAAAGATAAAGGAGAAAAAATATGCAGAATTTTGAGCAAAGAGTTGCAGAACGTAGAGATATGGCTACGAATATGCAGGAGTTAAGAGAGGCTTATAACTGGCTTGCAGAAGAAACCTATGCAGTAGCAAACGCAAATATGCAATTAGAAGCAGCTATTATTGAAAAATATGGTGCAAAAGCTTTAATTGAGTTACAAGATAAAGATATCTCTGCTGAACGTATCAATACTGATTATAAAATGCTATCTCTTACGGAACAAATGTTAGCGTATGGATATACAGGAGATGATATCAAACCTGTTGAATTTCAATATGCTATCAGTATGTTTTCAGTCGGTTATGATGTTTATTTGTTACACCCTGACAACACTAGAACAAAAGCAAAATCCGTAGAAGAAATCAAAAATTTCAATGGAATCTTAGGTGTAGAACAAGCAGAGGTTAACAGACGTAGAACCGCTCTGGAAGAGGCTATTTTGGGTAAATAAGCGACTTTGTATGAGGTGACGATATGAATTATCAAAATGTAATAAATGCCCGTAAAAGGCAAATTAAAGCCTTTGTAGAGCTTGGCGATTATTCGCTAAATGATATTGCAGAGTTCTTTTACACCATTCCAGACTATATTCGGATAGATATTGAAAAAATGGGATATTCCGTAGATATGCTTCCCTATTCCAGTGCTACTTCTATTGAAAGTTTATTACAGTATAGAAATCATAAGGTTATAGAGGATTTGGTAACATTATCCATAGATGATGTTTTGGAAAAATACGGATTAGCAATGATACCATATGAATTACCAAAAGAAAGAACGGATTTCCCCTGCAAAGAATATAAAGCTTTATGGGATGGATATGAATTTTGTGATTTGCCAGGTTATTTAAACGAATCCCGAGCACAGGTAAAAAAGTCTTTACGGAAGGCTGGATATGCAGAGGAATCAGATTATAGAAAAATCAAAAAATTAGGTAAAGCAGAACGCAAGGCTGCACTTACCAGTGAAATGCTTGGATATTTAGAGACTTTTGTTCGGTATCCTGAAATCAGAGAAATTATGAATTTATCTGAAGGGGAATCCAGTAAGATCAGACAAGAATTGATCGATCAGGGTGCTTTGGATAAAAATGGTAATATCATTAAATATACCAGTGTGATTGAGGAAGGTATTTATCGTGGACTTACACAGCGTCAAATCGCTTTTTTCTTAAATGCGACAGATGGTTATGTTTTTAACATCTGCAAAAGAAACCATTTTATGGAAAAAGCCAGAGAAGCTATGAATTTTGAAAATGATACTCCTATGGCTTTTCAAAGACAAGGTATCAAAGAAAAAGTTTATGTCATGCATAAATATGATGGATGGACACAGCAGGAAATTGCAGATCATTTTAAATTATCCAGAGCTACTATCAATCATTACATTAAAGATTTTCGTGCGAATCATGAAGTCGAATTTGACCAAACCTATTTAGTTAGATTACGAAATCAAACAGAAGAAAAACGTGAAAGAACAGAGCAATTAAAAAGTGATATTGGTTTATTAACAGAATATGGAATGTCACAAGCGGCTATTGCTGAATGTTTAAAAATTTCATTATCTACGGTAAGTAAACACATGCTTGCGATAAATGATGAGCGAATGATTGATGCGATGCAGTCAGAGCATTATTTAAGACCGTCCCATGCAGCAATCAATGAACGGCGTGGTAAGATACTGGATATGAAACTAGATGGTGTAAGTATCCAAGAAATTCAAGAAGAAACAAAAGTAGGTCATGGCACGGTTCTGCGAGATCGTAAGCTGCTACAAGCTAGTTTACAGGCTTATCATCCAAAAGCTTTAAAAGAAATTAAAAAAATCCGAGCCGGAGAAGAATTAAAGGATTATGAAACATATGCAACTCCATCTCCAAGTCGTCCTTACGCTACTGCTGTTTTGGGCATGTATTATAATAAAAAACAGGAAACAGAAAAAGCCTTACAGGATTATGAAGAGAAAAAAGGAGAGGCAGATATAAGCAAAGAGTAGAGTAAAAAGAAAACACCACCTGAATTCAGCTCAGATGGTGTTATTTTTATCTATCTATTTCCTCATCAGTATCTTTTTCTTTTTCATCCGGTATATTAAATTGCTCAATCGGAATACTGCATTCCCGTTTGATATAATCTCTATGGGAATTTATATACCTGTAAAAATCAGAGATATTTTTCTCATAATATCCGTTTACAAAATTGGGATTTCTGGTTGGAGCACTAATCTTTCGCATAAAAGATTTTACCATGTATTCTTCCTGTTTCGTAAGATCTGGATATTCTTTTAGTATCTCCTTTTCTAAGGTATCGAATTGTTCTTTATAAACTTCCAATACTATTCTGATTTGATAAAAAGGTAATACATAATATCTTGGAATATCATAGTCTTTTAGTAATTTTTCCTTATATTTTTCGGCAAATATTTCCTGTCCATTTGGTTTTGAAAATACATCTGCAATTTCATTTAAGTAAACAGCTAGTTCCGGGTTTTCGTTTTCATAGCTTTGAGATAAGGCTTTGAAAAATATCTCTGCATAATTTGTCTGATATATACGGATAGCTAAATCTTCTATGTTTTGCAATAACTGTGAAAGTTCTGGTCTGTAATATATTTTTTTATCTTCTTCTTTCATAATCTTCTCCTGACAAAAATGGGTCTCAATTATGAGACCCACTTGTGTTTTACTTAATATTCGTAGTCTTCCTCTTCTTCATCCTCATCATACTCTTCGTCATCGTCACGGTCCTCATCGTCATCCTCATACTCGTCTTCATCTTCATAGAACCGTTCAGCGTCTTCATCGTACTCAGATTGATGTTCCAGATAATCATTTACTTTTTCTTCAATGACGCCAGCCATTAAATTGTAAATGTTGCCATACCAGGTATCAACGAAATTTGTAAACTGCAAGAAAGCTGCTTTTACATCCTCTGACTGATCTGCCCAGATCAAACGGTTATCTTCGTTCATATCAATGACAGATGTACAATAAGCATCATCCAGCTTTACTTTCTTTTTGCTTAAATCTTTGTTTGCTAGTTCATCAAAGGTATACTGCTTTACTCCGATATTATCTTTGTTGGCAACGACTCTGGTGAAATATACCTGTGCTTCTAGGTTACGCATTGCCTCACTGGGGATACCCTTTACATCCTTGTTATAACTGGAAATATAAACTGGTGCTGCACCGTTATTGGAATATAATTTGCCCTTTTTATCAGTTAAGCAATAGACTGCCTGATCTTCATAATCATATCCGGCTTCATCCAGTAAATCGTTAAATGCCTTATCCTTCTCTGTTACTCTGTGAATTCTGTATTTACTCATCTTTTTCTCCTTTTTTTTTAACCAAATGGTAATTCTTCTTCGTCCATATTGTCGGTATGGTCTATTGCATACTGCAGATCACTTTCGTTTGGATGCGTTTCGTCTATTTCTTCACACATTCCATAGGTTCCTAAATCGCCAACAATCATATTATCTGGATACTTTTTTCTTTTCATAACTAATCTCCACCCATTTTATATTCCCCCCTATTTTTTATATTGTTCCTTGTTTTTATATGTCAAAATAATCCGCAAAAATAGTCCATTTTAACATACTTTATTTTTATTTTCATACATTTTTTTATCTGCTTCCTTGTACAGATTATCATAGCTTGTTTCTGCACAGGAAATACCAAAATTTATATGGATATTGGGTAGTGTTTTACGACACTTTCGAGACAATTCGCTATCTTTATAAGAGTTTCATCGCCCTTTTCGTGACCAAATAAATGTTTCCCTCTATTAAGATAAAGATTACTCATAATCCTCGTAATCTTCATCGTCTAATTCAAATGCATGCGTATCCTTAAATACCTCAGTTAAAAAGTCTTCAATGGCTGCTTCTTCATCTTCGATAGGATTTCCATCTGCATCTTTCTTAAAGCAGTGCATATATTCTGTTGGGATACTTACGGTAGAAAGGAAATAATCCAGTTCATCCACATCATATTCCATCGCTTCGGAAGATAACATTGCTTTCAGCATCAACAATTCGTCATCTACATCGTCCATATAAGAATCTACATATCTTCCAGCGTAATCTACTCCAAATCCTGAATTATAAGCTGCGATTTCTTCCTCATCTTCGTCATAAGCGTCATAATCATAGTCATCATCATCAAAATTATGATAATAATTGGTATGTTTACGATACAAGCTGGTAGGATAATCAGAATAAGCATATCCGCCATAAGAACTATATTGTTGTACTGGCATTTTCACCTGTGTTGCTTTTCCTGCCAGAGTTGACCTAACAGGTTTAAAGGCTTCTAACAACTGTTCATGTGTATGTGTTAATTCATATACCAAAGATACTAAGGAAAATACATATCCTTCGAATACCGGCTGTTTTACTTTTACGCCTGTATTACTGTGCATATTCCCTGAGCATGGTAAGCAGATAGACATTGCTTTGCAGTTAATATCACGATAAGCAAATGCTTCGTCATACATACCAGTACTTCTGCTATCATGTGCGCTATCAATTGTTGTCGGCATATTTTTATTATCTGCTGCCACAAAACAAAATGTATTTGCATCTTGTGGCTCAATATCCATTGCTGCTTTGCCAATTTTATCTACAAACTGCAATTTCTCTTCTGCTCCGGTCAGATTTTCCAAACTATATAATTTATTCTGGTAAAATCCTTCATAGGTAACATCCAGTGCGATGCAGATAGGTGTTTTCCCCATACTGCGAAGTAATTTTGCCGTCTGTTTTGCACCTGCGCATCTACCAGTTTCTTCATCTCCTGTAAAGGCAAGTACAACGTTTTCAGGCAGATCATGTTCTTTCATCATAATAACCAAAGCAGCATTAGTCCCCTGATTATCATAGGTTCCCGTATAAAAACCTGTTGTTTTATCTAATTTACTGCTACATTCTGTAATGGAACCCACTACATCTGTGTGTGAAGTAATCAAAATCACATCCTGTGGTAATTTTGATAAGGGTACTTTACTCCATAAGGAATAACATTCGTGTGTATAGGTTTCCTGATAAGGGGAATCTGCTAATAATTCACGGATTTTATTTAACCTGTTTTCTTCTGTAAATTTGTGTTTATTGGAGCGATTTATCAGGGACAAATCCTCCAATATTTTTGCATGTCCAAGTTCTTCTTCTGAAAACTCAAATACATCTTTTTCGGTTTCGGTTTCATTTTTTTCTACATTATTCATTGTCAAAATTTTTCCTTTCTATATCAGGTCTGTAATAAGTAACAAAATATCCTGCTGCATCTACTGCTAAGCAAGCTAAGTTTTTATCCGGCTGTTCTTTTATCAATTCATCTGCTGTACATCCGCAATCTAATAAAATTTTATGTTTATATACGATAATTTCCGGAACATATACTTTATCTTTTGTGGCATCTTCTCCGTATTTTTCAATATCTACCATTTTTTTATATTCTGTGGTAGGAATATGACCACAAAGGATAAATGTGTTTTCTGTGTTACAATCTTTTGGTAAAGGATGTCCATTTTCTAATCCCGGGTCTTTTAGAATAGAAAGCTGATAATTCTTTTCTAAATTGATCGGATTCATGCAGACATCACACTGCCATTCCGAAATATTATCATTTTTTATTCTTTGAGGACTACCATGTACCAGATAAAAAATACGTTTTCCAATTTGCACATAGTCAGTTAAATCACAGCGTAACAGATATCCAAAATAATAATTCCGTTCTTTTTCGGATAATTTTTCATAGATATATTTATGTAAAGCTGCGCCTTCAAAATCTTCATCCATTAACATTTCTAACCAGATTTTTTGTACCGCTTCTTCCTGTTTTGACATTTCATACATGATATGTACATACTCATGGTCACCTAAAATTAAATGATAATTTTCGTGTGCCATAATATCTGCCAAAATATCAATACATGCTTTTGGATTCTGAGAATTACCATCAAAAATATCTCCCAGAATATAAAGTTCATCATTATTCTTGATATTTAGCTTATCTATCATTTCAAAATATGCTTTTGATGCTCCATGTATATCTGCCATAAAATAGTTCATAATACCCTCTTATCTATTGTAGTCATAATCATCGACTTTGCTTTTTTCTTTTTCAATCTGTGCCCTAAACACAGCTAGTGTAGCTTTTGCATCAGTATCTGCTTTGTGTGCATTTTTGTCATAAGCTTTTAATTCTTCCGGGCAATATACAATGATAGCATCTCTTAATTTATGAGACCCTTTTGGATATTGGTTACGGAATATTTTTAAAGTGTCATGAATAATTTTTCCGTCAAATTTTGTTCCACAACCTGCACTTATCATATCCATATCAAATTTTACATTATGTCCTACAATCACATCTGCTTCTTGGAATATCCGATTTATTTCATTTGCAATATCCCTGGCAGAAGGAGAATACCGTACATCTTTTGGAGAGATATGATTTACTAACTGTGCTTGATACCAGGAGGCATGATATTGTGGTTTTACAAGAGAGGAATAGATTTCTTTTCCATTTCCGTCAAAGATGGTAACTTGTAACAATTCATCTTTATTCGGATCCACACCGGTAGTTTCTGTATCAAAACAGATAACTCTTTTTCCTTCATAATCTTCTGTCGGAATAGGCAGAGCACTCTTTTTCTCTTGCTTATTCTGATGGAATGTCTTTCCTGCTAGGGGCGCACTTTTCTTTTTTCTAAGCTCAGCTCTCTCCTGCTTTTCTTTTTCTTTTTGTGACCAATAAGCATCGTACTCTTCCTGTGTCATATCTATAACATTTTCCGGAGCAACATACTGATAAGTGACTGGTTTTCCTGTATCATCTAATAAAATTTCTCCTGTACTTGTAATACGATACATAGTCTCAATCTTATCCGGTGAGATAGGTTTCTTTTTCTCTTTTGCTAATTGATAAACAGATTTATCTGCTAAGGTACGTTTTCTGATCATTATGCTTCCCTTTCGTAAATATCATCATTTTCGATTTCCCGGATATAATAGTCTTCTACCATTTTTGCAATAGCTACGGTATCCAGTAAAGTTGCTTTATAGGACTCAAAATTTTGCATGAGTAATTTTTTAGGGTCAGAGTTATCATATTTTTCCAAATCTTCCAAATAGAAACGCGGTAAAAATCCATTTTCCTGTGCATTATGTAAAATAGTAATGCAATCCTCTTTGGATAAATGTGTAATTAACTGGTTTGCATTTGCAATTAGTAATGCTCTGATTTTTGCCAGTTGTGAAAGATCCTTTTCGATAAATGCAAACTGCCTATTGTTTAAAAATTGCACATCCAGCCTAAAATCGTCCATTGCATTTAAGACTTCATTTACCAGTTTAAAAGGACTCTTTCCTGTAACATCTACATATTTCACCTTGGAATCGACACCGATAGCAACTAAATCCCAATTTGTAGAAATATATTTTCCCGGGATATAATCTATCCATGTTACTCTGGGATCAATTTTTCGAAGTAAGCTATCCATATCTTTTACAATGGCATTTCTTTTTGCGTCTCTTTCGTTAATACTATTTTGCGGTAAAAAATCCTCTGTTAATTTAATCATGATAGCTTATTTCATCTTCTCCTTCTTGCGTATATTGCCAAGACCCTTTTTCATAATATCCATGTCCATCCCGCTTATAGTAATCCAAGAAATCTTCCATTACTTTAAACTTTTCAGACAGTTTTTCTTTTGCAAGTTCTTCGGCTTCTTCTTTGGTAATATCATTTCCCCAATCATGCGAGGTTCCTTGAATTTCCACAGAAAGTGGAAGGATTTTATCGGACCAATATTTTTCTACGGCTTCTACTGCATAAGTATCAGGATCATAATTTAGTAAGTAATCCTTACCCTGAAAAGTAAATGGTTTATTATAATCTTCCAATATTTCAATTTTTCCCATTCTGTATCACAAAATCCTTTCTTTATCGTGATACCCCTCTACTTTATTTATGTATAAAAAATCCCCAAAAATGGGCATTTTTGTAAAAAATATCATAAAAAATAGGAGAGATTTCTCTCTCCTATCCTTTTTAGGATTAATAACATCCTCTGTAACAATATTTGTAGCTACCAAAATCTGACATTTTCCGTAAACAAGAACCGCCTTGTGAGGAAGAACAATCGATGATATATTCACCTTCACCATCGGGACCATCTGATAAATGTCCGATATACATAATTACATGGTTGGAAGATCCATCTCCTGTCCATGCGCCTGCATAAGAGTTCAAGTTCTTAGAAAGAATATCTCCGGCTACCATTGAACTAGGTCTTGGGAAGCCTGAACCAGAATATCCAGATGCGGTCCAGTCATTTGCGAACCCAATTTCTGCGTGATACAGTACACTGGAAATGAATCCGGAACAGTCAATTCTGCCTTCCTCTGCATACATAGTGCCTGGGTTCTGTAAATCATACCAGAACATACCCACATATTCCATTGCTTTTCTGATTGCCGCCTGACGACTATCTGAAAGTCCTGGATTTGCTGCAAGTAATTCTTCCATGTAGCTTTCTATTTCTGCTTCTGATAATGGTGTACCGCCGCCGATAGGGAAGGTAACCTCCATTGCTTTCCAATTTTCGATACCATCTTTAAATTTATCATCCACAGATCCATATAGTCCAGTCATAAAGTCCACTTGTTCATCGTAGGTACCTGTGTCCTGATCTTTCCAACCGGTAAAATCATTCACATCTGCTTTTTCTTTATCTTTGATACCAGACCAAGATAAGATATACCAGGAACTTGATTTATTGTTCCAATATGTTTGGAATGCTGATAATGAAGTCTCACTAAAACCTTTTTCAACGATGCCTTCATTAAATGTATCGTTTGTAACAAAAAGAGCGATTCTGCCATTATCTTTTTTCATCAGAGTTTCCCAGTCATCTGCTACTTTTAGATTGATTACCGGCTGAATATGTCCACCACAATGTCCTTTACAGATATAAACAGTGCTATAACAGCTTTCGTGATAATTACCATCTTCATCTGTATAAGGCTCAAACCATGCGATATGATCATGTGCGGGAATATCACAAGTAAGTTTCCAGCACTCATTGTAGTCTCCATCATCTAAACTTTGATAATCTGGTGGTGGACCATCTTTATGTGTGTGTTTAGAACTGTTACATATATGATATCCAGGCTCGCCTGGTTCTGCATCACAATCTCCTGGCATTGTACATGGAGTATCTTTTTCATCACATATCAGTTCATAGCAACTTGCATCATGTATGTGTGGTCTTTGTCCACAAAGTAATTCACTATGCCAACCGTCTTCATCTTCGTATTCTACGGTACTATATACGGCTGCTACATAATTGTGGCAATTTCCAACTGCGTCTGATGGTATTTCGTCTACCCAGATACCTTCTGTTTTTCCAGCAAATTTATCTAATACATAGGTACTTTTTCCATTCATAAATTTTTTACCAATTTTATATGCGGAACTAAAAATTGTGTTCATTGCCGAACTAAATTTGGAACTTACGGTATCTAAGGAATATCCATGCAGATAAATATTGGAACAGATTTCATCAGGTCTGTTTAACTTCTTCTCTGTCGCATTCCAATAACCTGCTGTAATTGGAGAAGCATATAGATTTTCCGGTGCACAATCATCAATATCTTTATAATCGTAACTCGAAACATCATGAGAATGTGCAAACATATAATACATATAAGCCTTTGCAGTAAGATAATTATCTTTATCGATAACATTACAAAATCTTGCATGCATCATACTGGTGATTTGTAATAAGTTTGAGTTGATAGATGCTAATTTTCTACTACCATCCCAACTGGTAATATCACCAATTGTACCTTTGTTTGGTGATTTGTGCCATTTGATACCTTCGCCACCATTAATTGTTGTACCGGTGAAGTTTCCATTTTTTGAATATCCTGACACTGGAGCAGTATCTGCTACAGTAAAATGTAAAGTGGCGTCTCGTTTTGCCAAAAGGACATATTTTTTTGCCATATCCTCTGCAATATCATCTACTATTTTTTGAGTATAGTTTGTATTATCTACTTCATCAGATGCAAAATAAGCACCTAATACGCTAATGATTGTACACATTAGCATAATAATTAAAAATACAACTAAAAACCAGAATAATACTGGTGCAATATATTTTATAATTGCGGCTTTAATTTTTTCTTTTACAAGACTTACGGCAGCTTTAATTGGGTTAGCTACTGCATCATATATTTTTTTAATTTTGCCGAATGGTGAATTTTCAAAAAATTCATGTGTCTTCTTTTTGAAGTTACTCCATCTTGTTCCAACAGAATTAAAAAAATCATGTCTGGAGGCTCTACGGTTTTTGCTTGCAAGACGTCTTTCTTTTTTTCTTTCAAATTTATTTACTTTGTTTGTGTTTCCTTGCTGTTTGTGTTTATTTATTTTATCATCAAGTCTTGCATCTTTTCTCGCATTTCTAAGTCCGCGGTCTTCATTTCGCTTTGCCCGTTTTGCTTCTCTAACAGCTTTACACCCATCTGTTTTACGTAATTGGTTATATTTTTTTCTTAAATCATTTTTGTCTTTAGTATGTAATGCTGCATTTTTAAGTCCTGAAGCAATGTTACTATTTGGAGCTACTCTACTAGCCATACCAGCCCCAATATGTGTAATACCGGTAGCAGCATTCATACTAAGACCATAGGCAATTCTTGCTCCTGCGCGGGTAACTGCGAATGTTTGTTTTGTAAAACGATACCCTCTTGTCATATCATCTCCTGTCATTTTTTGACCGATAATAGACAATCCGTATTTTTGTTGTCCTGTTAAACCGCCTCTTGTAGCGCGATCGGAAACGCCTACATTTTTTACATGATTATTTAATAAATCGCTTTGCTTTTGAATGTCTGCAAGATTTTTTTTCAGTGAAGCATTTTTAGGATCATCTTTTAATTTATCTAGCAATTCGTTCTTTTTTAAATCTAATTGTTTTTGTACATTTCCAATGTCGCGACTTGTGCCGTTTCCAATATTTTTTGCTAGTATACTGTCGCTGCCAGCTTCATTTTTTATATAGCTAAGACTTGTATTTCTTGCCTTATTCATTTCATAAACCATATCATTTTTATTTGTTACATTTAACAAATGATTGGTATGGTTCATGTCATTTAAAATAGAATTTGCCTGTTTAATAACATCAGTTTTAGACATATCGCTAACAGTACAACGCATGCCATTTATCATACAGGTACCGTTTTCTGCCAAAGATTGTATTTGCCCACTGTTTAATGGTGAAGAAGGCGTATAATTTTTTACAGCACCGGATGCATCTGTATAATTGAATGTATGTTGAGATAATGCTGTCATATTATTGCCTGCATTACCAGCATAACCAATCTGGCTTAACCAACTTGATCCGATATTTGACTGGGAAACAGAAGACATCATGTTTTTATAATTGCTTACTTCAGAAACTTGTCTATAATCAGCAGAGATTAAGGATGCCACTGCTGCTGTACGTTCTATACGTTTTTGATTTTCATAAACTGTATTTTCTTCTGTTTTTAAATCTTTTGTTGCAACTTGACCTGCAGTTTGACCGACAGTTTTTACAAATGATCCGGATGCTCCATCCTGTGGTCCCAGTGAATATTTACCATTTGTATATTGATAAACTGTTTGATTGAATGATGCCATATTGTACTCCTTTTTTACCAATTTTCATTGGTATCTGTCGCATTATCTAAATAATCTCTTGCACTCATTTCTCTTTGTACTTCGCCTTTAATTTCAGAAGTATCAATATCTTCAGAGATTTCAAAGTTTACTAATTCTACCGGAATCAACATTCGGATAACATTTCCACCATAAAGTTCTCCATCCACAGATATATTTTCGGTCGCAAGATAATTAGGCACTTCTCTGGTAAGATGGAAATAGGTGGGATTAAATATATTTCCCGTAACCAGTCTGTCTCTTTCCAGTGTCTGAATGGATACGCTAGATCTCTGCAACAAATTGATATAGAAAATCCATGTTTTATCCGGCTGAGCTACCCAGTTTCTCTTAAACTGCTGTAAACGTCCCCACATAAGCTTTAATTCCGGGTCATCATAGCTTTTAAAAATGATATCCATCACATAAAAACGGGGATCCTGCTTATTAAATGCAAGTTCTACGGTAGCATTTCTTGCATTGTAAATACTGTTACGCGGGATACTATCTTCTGCGTCTTCCAATGCATAACTCATATAGGTAACTACTGAATCACTGTCGCCATTTTCATCTTTTCCGGATAATGCCATACAAAAGGATGCAATTTCTTCCGGAGTTAAAAATGTAGTATCGTCCTTTTTATTTTCATTCCATGTATTTTCATTCATA
>ULUN01011746.1_pt1 | contig 26907 bp, 18 predicted proteins | sample 1958531 | NCBI WGS metagenome assembly ULUN01 (sample SAMEA4835761, study PRJEB28245) | human gut metagenome | biome: gut microbiome; material: fecal sample | place: Denmark | collected 2008
CCTGGAGGATTCGAAGGGAGCTGGCCGTATGGGACTTACCCATGTTATGTCTGCATCAGAGATTCATCATCGATGTTTCTCGATTGCGGGTGCAAAGGTACACATATTTTTTGAACCTGCAATACTTTGCCACAAAAAAATGCACAAAAATTGAAAGAAATACGTTTTTTACAAGTTTTATAGCCCGGAATATCTCCAAAAAGCGTACTTTTGTAGTCTTAATATATAAAGTTATAAAGTAAAGACAGAGATGCCAACAGACAAACCGATTACACTTCAGGAACACGCTATGCGGTTCGGTACTTTTATGGGAATATTCTGGATATTCAAATTCATTTTTCTTCCCTTGGGATTCACTATCCCTCTCCTTCAGCTATTGTTCGTACTGCTTACCCTGTTCGTTCCTGTGTTAGGATACATTTACGTACGCAAGTTCAGAAATACATACTGTAACGGTGAGATTTCATTTTTCCGTGCTTTTTTATTTACCCTGTACATGTATCTGTTTGCCGCGTTGCTGGCAGCAGTAGCACACTATGTCTATTTCCGCTTTATCGATCAGGGATTTCTGGCAGACTCATACCTGCAACAGCTGGAAAGCATCAAAGCAAGTGCCCAGGGCGAAATGGTATCTTCCATCGACCAGCTTATTCAGGCTTTTGATACGATTTCATCGTTGACTCCGCTGCAACTTACATTTCAGTTGATTTTTCAAAATATATTTTACGGCATCCTGCTGGCTATACCTACCGGCCTGGTGGCAATGAAACAAAAAAAACGTTTTTAAACTATGGATATATCAGTAATCGTTCCTTTATATAATGAGGAAGAGTCTTTACCCGAACTGCATGCGTGGATAAAGAGAGTTATGGACGCGAACGGATTCAGTTACGAAATCATCTTCGTAAACGACGGAAGTACCGACGGTTCATGGAAGGTCATCGAATCTTTAAGTAAGGACAACAAGGAGGTGAAAGGAATAAAATTCCGCCGTAACTACGGAAAGTCTCCGGCACTGTTCTGCGGATTCGAACGTGCGGAGGGAGATGTGGTCATCACAATGGATGCCGATCTTCAGGACAGTCCCGACGAAATACCGGAACTCTACCGCATGATTACTGTCGACGGATATGATCTGGTTTCGGGATGGAAGCAGAAACGGTACGATCCGCTGTCGAAAACAATTCCGACCAAACTGTTCAACGCTACGGCCCGCGCAGTTTCAGGTATCCATAACCTGCACGATTTCAACTGTGGACTGAAGGCTTACCGCAAGGAGGTTATCAAGAACATTGAGGTATATGGCGAAATGCACCGCTATATTCCTTATCTGGCAAAAAATGCCGGTTTCAGCAAGATAGGCGAAAAAGTGGTTCACCACCAGGCACGAAAATACGGAAAGACAAAATTCGGACTGAACCGTTTCGTCAACGGTTATCTGGACTTGCTCACACTCTGGTTCCTGTCTAAATTCGGTATCAAGCCGATGCATATCTTCGGCTTCCTGGGTTCTATCATGTTTATTCTCGGTTTCATAGCTGTAGCTATCATAGGAGTCAACAAGTTGTACGACCTGTATGCCGGTAATCCGTACAGACTGATTACAGACAGTCCGTATTTCTATCTGGCTCTTACAACCATGATTATCGGTACACAACTCTTCCTTGCCGGATTCATCGGAGAACTGATAGCCCGCAATGCTCCTGAGCGAAACAAATATCAAATAGAAAAAGAACTGTAACCATGAAGAAACTACCGGCCATATTAGGCTTGCTTTTATTAATATGCATATTCTTCCCGGGGTGTGAAGTAGAAAACTGTCCACCCAACTCCATGTCGTATGCATATTTTTCATTAGTAGACCAGCACGGAAGGTCTTTCAATACATCAGACACCATTACGATTGTGGGACAGACACATGCCGACATCGTAGTATACGATACCCTGCCCGACGGAAGCCTCCAGCCCCGTACCGTACAGGATTCACTCGTATCGGATACACTCATCAACAAGGAAGCGGGTGCCAGCAGTTTCGAACTCCCGTTCAGCTACGGCACTCATACACGGTTTGTCTTTATCTATCGCAGCCTGGAAAGACGGTATGCCGGTACTGATACCATCAATATCGAACACCGGAACATCCCGTATTTCACCAACCTAGACTGTGGCTCCATGATGTTTTACGAGGTCACCAAAGTAGAGAATACCCGTCACCGCCTCGATTCATTGACTATAACCAATCCGAATATAGACAATAATGAAAAAGAAAACTTTAAAATATATTTCACTGTTCTTGATACTGACGAGTAGTCTTTTCCTATTGCCGTCGCATGCATATGCACAAAAAAAGGACAAAGAGACATTGAAGGCAGAATACAAGGCTTCTCCACTTTATCAGGGAACTTCCGTCGGCATAGAAGTTGCCGGCGCAGGAGGATATTTGCTGGGAGGTGACATTTTGAGCAGTGAAATCATCGTTCAGACTAACTTAAAAAACCGCTTCCTGCCCGTAGTGGAAATAGGATATGGAAAAACTGACGTCATCAATGATGCCAACGACATGCATTACAAGACGTCGGCTCCTTATTTCCGTATTGGTATGGACTACAATGTCTTCTACCAGAAACCTTATCTGCCGGGATACTTATATGTAGGCTTACGATATGGTATGAGCAGCTTCACTTACGATGCCAGCGGTCCTGACATGACCGACCCAAACTACGGAGGACATATAACAGTTCCTTTTGCCGATCTGGGTGTAAAGAGCAATGCCAGCTGGCTGGAAGGAGTTGTGGGGATTAAAGTTAAAATATACAAGCGTTTCCACATGGGATGGGCTGTACGATATAAAATGCGTATGAGTGTAGACAGTCACGAAAACTCTAACCCATGGTATGTTCCCGGTTTCGGTAAAAACGCCGGAAGCAGCTTCAATCTGACGTATAACTTAATATACAATTTACCTTTTTAAAAGCGCATGAGTACACTTGAAATATGGTTGCTTGCCGTCAGCCTGGCTATCGACTGCTTCACGGTTTCGGTGACAAGCGGCATCATACTACGCCGTATCCAATGGCGGACATTTTTTAAAATGGCTTTTTTCTTCGGGTTCTTTCAAGCTTTGATGCCACTGATAGGATGGTTCGGAGCCAGCCGTTTCAATCACCTTATCGAATCGTACGACCACTGGATAGCATTTGCCTTGCTGGCATTTCTCGGTATCCGTATGATACGCGAACATTTTAAGGACAGCGAAGAATGCAGTTTCGACCCTACCAGCCTGAAGGTAATCCTTACCATGGCGGTAGCTACCAGCATCGATGCACTGGCAGTAGGAATCTCTTTCGCATTTACGGGATTCAACTCTATCGGCCAGTTGCTCTCTCCGCTCATTATCATCGGCATCGCTTCATTCGTTCTCTCGATAGTCGGAAACCTGATCGGTATCTTTTTCGGAAAACGCTTCAACCTGCGTATGGAACTTTTCGGAGGTCTGGTATTAATAGGTATCGGTGTAAAAATTCTTGTAGAACATCTTTTTTTATAAATTAAACTCAACGATATAATCTATGGCAAACAATAAAGGTTTAAAATGGCAACTGCCTTTTCTGGCATTCCTGATAATCGGAACGGTATTGATTCTCCGGAGACAAGCTCCTTTCCAGACAGACGAAGGACTGGTGTTCGGCACAATGTACAAGATAACTTACCAGTCGAAAGAAAACCTGAAAAAAGATATAGAAGCTGAATTGCAGAAAGTAAACAATTCGCTCTCTCCATTCAGTAAGGAATCGGTTATCACACGCATCAACAACAATGAAGAGATGACGGCCGACAGTATGTTTACTTATGTTTTCCGTCTGGCGAAAGATATTTCTCAGGAAACTTACGGAGCTTTCGACATTACCGTTGCTCCGCTGGTAAATGCATGGGGATTCGGATTCAAGAACGCCACAAACATACAGGCACATACCATAGACAGCATACGTCAGTTTGTCGGATTCGAGAAAATAGACCTTATCGATGGAAAAATCGTCAAGAAAGATCCACGCGTAATGCTCGACTGTAGCGCCATAGCCAAAGGGTTCGGAGTAGACTGTGTGGCACGCCTGCTCGACAGCAAAGGTGTAAAAAACTATATGATAAACATCGGAGGGGAACTGGTTATGAAAGGAGAAAACCAGAATATGGAAAGCTGGCGCATCGGTATCAACAAACCGATAGACGACTCACTGGCTGTAAATCAGGAATTGCAGACTGTGCTCGAAATCACCAACGCCGGACTTGCCACTTCGGGTAATTACCGCAACTTCTACTATAAAGACGGTAAAAAATATGCGCATACTATCGACCCGCGTACAGGCTATCCGGTACAACACAATATACTCTCGTCTACTGTCGTAGCAAAAGACTGTGCAACAGCCGATGCTTACGCCACTTCGTTCATGGTGCTCGGACTTGATTCGGCAAAGGCAATCTGCAATGCTCATCCTGAACTCGATGCTTATTTCATCTACGAACGTAAAGACGGGAAAATGGATATTTACTTTACCAATGGCATGAAGAAATATTTAAAAAACTAAATACCTGAAAAACCATGAAAGAAACAAACGAAAAACAGACAGGACTGCCGGAAAATGCATTCCGCCCACTGAAACCGGGAGAACTGTATCATCCGCTGATGTCGCCCGACAAAAACTATCCGGAGGTAAACCTCTGGTCTGTATTATGGGGTATCGCCATGGCGATACTTTTCTCTGCCGCCTCAGCTTATCTGGGACTGAAGGTCGGTCAAGTATTCGAGGCTGCTATTCCTATCGCCATCATTGCCGTAGGTGTTTCGAGCGCAGCCAAACGTAAAAGTGCATTAGGTGAAAACGTCATTATACAATCCATCGGAGCCTGCTCGGGAGTTATCGTAGCAGGAGCTATTTTCACCCTGCCCGCATTATACATCTTGCAGGACAAATATCCGGAAATGACAGTCGACTTCTTCCAGATGTTCATCAGTTCACTGCTGGGAGGTGTACTGGGAATCTTGTTCCTGATTCCGTTCCGCAAGTATTTCGTCAGCGAAAAGCACGGAGAATATCCGTTCCCTGAAGCTACCGCCAGTACACAAGTGCTCGTTTCGGGTGAAAAAGGAGGAAGTCAGGCTAAACCGCTGCTCTTTGCCGGACTGATAGGTGGTCTGTACGACTTTATCGTAGCTACCTTCGGATGGTGGAACGAAAACTTCACAACCCGTGTCTGCGGATGGGGGGAAATGATAGCCGAAAAGGCCAAACTGGTTGTAAAAATCAATACCGGAGCTGCCGTACTGGGACTGGGTTACATCGTAGGTCTGAAATATGCTGCCATTATCTGTGCCGGTTCGCTTGCCGTATGGCTGATTATCGTTCCGGGTATCTCACTGATCTGGGGCGATCAGGTACTGAACGCATGGAATCCGGCTATCACCGAAACTGTAAGCAGCATGTCGCCTGAAGCCATTTTCTCTCAGTATGCCAAAAGCATCGGTATCGGAGGTATCGCCATGGCTGGTATCATCGGAATCGTACGTTCATGGAGCATCATCAAGAGTGCCGTAAGTCTGGCTGCCAAGGAAATGGGTGGCAAGAAAGCGGAAGCCAATGTAGTACGTACACAGAAAGACCTTTCGATGAAGATTATTGCAATCGGCTCTATCATTACTATCATACTGGTAGCTCTGTTTTTCTACTTTGATGTAATGCAGGGCAATCTGCTTCACACCATCGTAGCCATTGTCCTGGTAGCAGGTATTTCCTTCCTGTTTACTACCGTTGCAGCCAATGCCATTGCTATCGTTGGAACGAATCCGGTATCGGGTATGACACTGATGACACTGATTCTGGCCTCTGTAGTGATGGTAGCTGTCGGTCTGAAAGGTGCAACCGGAATGGTAGCCTCACTGGTCATGGGAGGTGTAGTTTGTACAGCATTGTCAATGGCTGGAGGTTTCATCACCGACTTGAAAATCGGTTACTGGCTGGGTAGTACGCCTGCCAAACAGCAGACCTGGAAATTCCTGGGTACACTGGTATCTGCCGCTACCGTAGGAGGTGTCATCATGATTCTGAACAAGACTTACGGATTCTCATCAGGTGCTCTGGCTGCTCCTCAGGCTAATGCCATGGCTGCCGTTATCGATCCGCTGATGAACGGTGTAGCTGCCCCGTGGCTGTTGTATGGCATAGGAGCTGTACTGGCTCTCGTACTGACTTACTTCAAAGTACCGGCACTGGCTTTCGCCCTGGGTATGTTTATTCCACTGGAGCTGAACCTGCCGCTTATCGTAGGTGGAGCAATCAACTGGTATGTAACAACCCGCAGCAAAGATGAAGCTGTCAACACCGCACGCGGAGAAAAGGGAACACTCCTCGCTTCCGGATTTATTGCTGGAGGTGCACTGATGGGAGTAGTCAGCGCTGCTATGCGTTTCGGAGGAATCAACCTCGTAAACGAAGCATGGCTTGAAAATCCGCTAAGTCAGGTTGTATCGCTTGTAGCTTACGTACTGCTGATTGTATATCTGGTAAAAGCAAGTATGAACATCAAGAAGTCATAATAATCAGACAGACATATATTTATACATTAAAATAACATTCACCCACAGACATTCTGCTCCGACGGAAGTCTGTGGGTGTTTTTGTTATCTTAAAAGATTTATGCTATCTTTGAACCTACCAATCCGACCATCCGGCTGTTATGATTCAAACCGTCATCGGACAACTTTATGTCCGAAAAAGCATATGGATTCACTCCTACAACCATAACAGCGGATAAGGTACAAACAACCGGATAATATTCAAACAACCAAATAAAATTAATACACGTATGAAAAAACTATTTCTTATGAGCCTGGTCTTTCTTTCGACTATGCTCGCAGCCCAAAAACCTGTGGAAATCAAATTATGGCCCAATGGAGCTCCTAACACAAACAACATGACTCAGCAAGTAGAAAACGGTCCGCTTTATGTAGCAGAACCCACTCTGACCGTTTATCCGGCTAAAGAAGGAAATGGAATGGCCATTGTTGCCTGTCCCGGAGGAGGATATACTCACCTTGCGATGAACCACGAAGGTCACGATCTGGCAAACTGGTTCAACAGTCAGGGTATCACCTATGCCGTACTTACCTACCGCATGCCAAATGGAAACAACGAAGTCCCGTTGAGCGATGCACAACAAGCTTTGCGCATCATGCGACAACATGCTGCTGAATGGAACATACAACAAGTTGGTATCATGGGATCTTCGGCAGGTGGACACCTTGCCAGCACTGCTGCCACTCATTTTACCGATGCTGAAACCCGTCCGGATTTCCAGATTCTTTTCTATCCTGTAATTACTATGGACCCGACTTATACTCACATGGGATCTCACGACAACCTGCTGGGCAAAAATCCATCGAAAGAACTCGAACAGAAATATTCCAATGAACTGCAAGTCACCCCACAAACTCCTCCGGCTTTTATCATGCATAGTAGTGACGACGGTGCAGTACCGGTAGCAAACAGCGTTAACTATTATATGGCACTGGTAAAAAACAAAGTTTCTGCCAGCCTGCACACCTATCCCATCGGAGGTCATGGATGGGGATTCCGTGATTCTTTCATCTACAAACGCCAGTGGACAGGCGAACTGGAAAAATGGCTCCGCGAAATAAATAACAAATAATAACTACTTAACCTTTTGTAATACAAATAAAAGTCGTACCTTTGCACCCGCTAATACGGGATATTAGCATAATTCAAATCATTAACATTAAAAAATTAACGTTTAAGAAATGGCAACTAAAATCAGATTGCAGAGAAACGGACGCAAAGGTTATGCGTTCTATTCAATTGTTATTGCAGATGCAAGAGCACCACGTGATGGTAGATTTACTGAAAAAATTGGTACTTACAACCCTAATACCAATCCTGCCACAGTAGATTTGAATTTTGAACGTGCATTACACTGGGTAATGGTAGGTGCACAGCCTACTGATACCGTACGCAACATTTTGTCACGCGAAGGTGTTTACATGAAGAAACACTTGCTGGGTGGTGTTGCAAAAGGTGCATTCGATGAAGCTGCTGCTGAAGCTCGTTTCAACGCTTGGAAAGAAAACAAGCAGAACGGTCTGGCTGCTTTGAAAGCTAAAGAAGAAGAAGCTAAGAAAGCTGAAGCTAAAGCACGTCTGGAAGCAGAAAAGAAAGTAAACGAAGAAATCGCTAAGAAAGTAGCTGAAAAGAAAGCTGCTGAAGCTGCTGCAAAAGCTGAAGCAGAAGCTGCTGCTAACGCAGAAGAAGCACCTGCTGCTGAAGAAGCTCCGGCTGAAGCATAATTCGTTACTTCAAAACGACATTACAAAGAGGTTGTCCGATCGGGCAGCCTCTTTTTTTATGCTAAAAAACAGAGATATAAAAGGTTTAAAAAAGGGATATTTAAAAGATGTTAATAAATAAGGCTTTTTCAACCAAATAAAACAAACGTTTATATATTTGCACCAAAATTTAATATAATTAATATTTGATAACCTGATCTATTACAAGATTCCTTTGTGGAAGATATATACAAACCAAACAAAATACGACACTAAAAAACATGATTTATGAAAACACATTTTTTTTTGATCTTTATCCGTGCGCGTTAACACACATTCTTTACTAGAGTTGATCTACTATTGACCAATCACATTACATCCGAAAATCTTCAATACAGAATTATTTCACTATTTAAGACACGGCAACAAAATTATTCATATGTATTGACCTAAACTTTATGTAATAACAAACTATTAATTACTATGAAAGACAAATTATCAATTTGGTGGAAATTCTGCCTGCTAACCCTTTTACTAGTATTAGCTCCACCTGAAATTATGGCACAAGGTTTAACCATAAAAGGACAAGTCTTAGATTCAAACAATGAACCTATCATTGGAGCATCTATCGTAGAAAAAGGGAACACTTCCAACGGAACCATCACAGACTTCGATGGTAATTTCAGTTTCAAGATCTCAGGCAAAGGAAAAACAATCGTTATTACCTACATCGGCTATCAGACTCAGGAACTGACTGTAACTTCCGGCAAAGCCTTGAAAGTTATAATGAAGGAAGATGCACAGGCTATGGACGAAGTCGTAGTCATCGGTTATACCAGCAAAGCACGTAAAGACCTTACAGGTTCTGTAGGTTCTGTTTCAGGAGTTAAAATCGCAGCCATTCCGGTCAGCTCGGCAGCTGTTGCATTGCAAGGTAAAATCGCCGGTGTACAGGTTACTACGGTCGATGGTGCTCCGGGAGCAGATATCAACATCCGTGTACGTGGAGGAACATCTGTAACCCAAAGTAACGAACCTCTTTATATCGTCGATGGTTTCCAGGTAGACAATATCAACGATATTCCTCCTACAGATATTGCATCTATCGATGTATTAAAGGATGCGTCTATTACAGCTATCTATGGAGCCAAAGGTGGTAACGGTGTAGTTGTAGTTACCACAAAATCGGCAAAAGCCGGAAAGATCCAGGTGAGCCTCAATGCTCATCTCTCTACCAGCCAGCTTGCTAAGAAACTGGATCTGATGAATGCAGCAGAATTTGCACGTTATCAGTATGAATGGTCTGCATGTAACGGTAGCCGTTCATCAAATGCCAAATTCTTCCGCGCAAACTTCGGTAACCCGCAAGACCTTGACATGTACAACACCTTACCTACTCACGACTGGCAAGATGAAGTTATGGGAGAAAATCCGATTAACTACTCTACCAATGTCAGCATCGGAGGAGGTACTGAAAAAATGCGTTTCAACGCTTCATTAACCCAGAGTGAAGATAAAGGTATCATCATGGGTTCTGGAGTTCGCCGTACTAACCTTAACATCAAGACAGCTATTGATATCACCAAGAACCTGACTTTGCAAATCAATCCTAAGTTCTCGTTCCGTCGCGATGAAGGAGCTGGTGGTGACAATATCGGTACAGGTGGTATCATCGATGTATTACGCTATCGTCCGACTAATGGTTTACGTGAATTCGGATACATCGACCCGTCTTATGCAGACCCGGATGAAGAAGCTCTTTTCACCTATACCAATCCTAAGAGCGATATCAGCATTAACCAGCAGAAAAAGTATTCATACAACTATACCAATGCTTTCTCTTTGGAATGGAAACCTATCAAAGGTCTGGTACTCCGCTCTGAAGCAACAATCGGATTGACTTGGAAAGACCAGTACCGTTTCTATGGTGCACTGACCAGCGAAGGTCAGAACAACAACTCACAGCCTGTTGCCAATATTCAGAAAGACTATACATTCAAGTATATCTGGACCAATACTGCATCATACGGCTTCACACTGAAAAATGTTCATAACATCTCCTTGCTGTTAGGACAGGAAATCTATCATAGCCAAAATACCAAAAACGTACAGAAGAACCGCTATTTTCCACGTGCATTCGAAGCTGATCAGGCTTGGGCAAACATGGGATTCGGTACTCCACAGGAATCGTATACACAGCTTTCTACTCCTGACCGTACAGCTTCATTCTTCGGACAGGCAAGTTATAACTACAACCACAAATACTTGCTTTCATTGACAATGCGTGCCGATGGTTCTACCAAGTTCGCGCCAGGAAACCAGTGGGGCTACTTCCCTTCTATCTCCGGAGCGTGGGTGCTTTCTGAAGAAAACTTCCTGAATGACGTAGAATGGATCGATCAACTGAAACTTCGTGCTGCTGTCGGTCTGGCAGGTAATAACCGTATCGACAACGATATGTGGCGTTACTTATATACTGTCAATTCTACTGGCGGTCCTGGTTTCGGAGAATCTACTCAGTTTGGTGAACAGTGGTACGGCAACCAGGGAGGTACTACCTTTGCCAACAAGGATATCAAGTGGGAAACTACATTAACACGAAACCTTGCTGCCGATATCACTTTGTTTGGCGGACGTCTGACTGTAACTCCTGAAGTTTACTGGAATACTACCAAAGATTTGCTTTACAAATCAGACATACCTTCTTCTGTAGGTTATATCAGCCAGATGCAGAACATCGGTCAGGTAACAAACAAAGGTATCGAGTTGAGTATATCAGGCGATATCCTCAGAGGTAGAGATTATGTACTTTCTGCCAACCTTTCTCTTGGTATGAACAAAATGAAAGTAGACAAGCTGAACGGTACCGACAATGTTATCTGGGACCAGAACAGCCGCTGGAAATCAAGCTATAATGACTACTGTCTGAAAGTAGGCGACCAGGTAGGTCTGATCTACGGTTTCGTTTACGACGGACTGTATTCGATGGATGAATTCTATTTCGACCCGACAAATAACCTTCAGGCTCTGCCTTGGGGATCGACAGCTGCCGAAAACGGAACATCTAAAGACGCTCCGCTGGTAGATGAAAATGGAGTAGAACATCCTAAGACAGTCATCAACGAAGTATCAGGAAGCTCTAACTCAGGTATTGCTACTCTTCCGGGAAAAATCAAATTCAAAGATTTGAATGGTGACGGCAAAATTACAGAAGACGACCGTACTGTCATTGGTAACACCAATCCGAAAGTACAGGGAGGATTTGGCGTAAGCGGACAATGGAAGAACTTCGACTTCGCCATGAACTTCAACTTTATGCTCGACTTCGATGTAAACAATGCAACAGCTTATCAGCTTTCTTCATCAGAAGGCAACGATAAAAAGTTCTATAATGTACTCGGTACATTTGCCGACAACGGATGGAGATATACTCGCGATGGCGACGGTGAATGTATGTACAAATGTTATTTCATCGATGGTTCTATCGACATGTACCGTCAGCTGAACGAAGGCAGAACACTTTGGAACCCAACTGATGTAACTCAGAAGATCACTCATTCTTACTTCATCGAAGATGGTTCATTCGTTCGTTGCCAGGACTTGACTATCGGTTACACACTGCCAGAAAAGCTGACATCAAAAATGGGTATTTCAAAAGCTCGTTTCTATGTTTCAGCATCCAATCTGTTTATCATTACCGGATATTCTGGTTACGACCCGGAAGTAGATATTCAGACAGGTCTGACTTGCGGTATGGACTACAACCGCTACCCACGTAGCCGCAGCTTCGTATTTGGAACAAATATCACCTTTTAAAACTTGAAAGTACATGAAACTCAAAAATATATTAGTCATAGGCTTGACTTCTCTGACATTGGCATCATGCAATGATTTTTTGGATGTCGAATCCCCGTCAAGCTACAGCGAAGAGTTCGTTTTCAGCCAGAAAACAGAAATCAACCGCGCACTTAATGGAGTATATGCATCTATCCTTGTAAACGACTTGTATGGAAAAGCTTTCCAGAGAACCTTCATCCTCAACAGTGATGTAGAAATGATGATAAGCAGTACAAACGTAGCTACCCACAACAGTTATGCACGCTTCGACTGCGATGATCAGGGTAGCGAAATCAACAAGTACTGGCAAGCTGCATACAAAGCCATCGAAGATGCCAACCGTTTTATATATAATCTGGAAAACAGCCCGCTTTACAATGAAGAAGACGCTGAAATCATGCAGATGATGGGAGAAGCCAAATGTATCCGTGCTATGGTCTACCATGACATGGTCGTTATGTTCGGAGATATTCCTTTCACTTTCCGCCCGGCTTCACAACTGGGAGGTGATTACGTCATTCCTATCATGGACCGTAAAGAAATACAAGACAATCTGATAAATGACCTGAAGGCTATCGCTCCTAAAATGAGTTCATCCGCTTCTGTCACTGTAGAACGTGCTTCACAGGAATTTGCATACGCCCTCATCGCACGTATTGCACTTACAGCAGGAGGATATTCACTCCATCCGGATAAAAACAATCCTAAAAGCTACGGTGTCATGAGCCGTCCGGAAAATTATCAGGACTACTACCGTATTGCCAAGGAATATACCAATCTGGTTATTTCGTCAGGTTCTCACTCCATAGGAACTTCTTATAAAGATGTATTCCTGAAAGAAAGTAATTTCGAACTAATCAGCAAGGGAGATCCTATTTTCGAAATACCTTTCGCTAAAGAATCAACAGGCGAAACTGGAAATATCCAGGGCCCTACCTCTACAGCCAATGAAGGACAGACACTTGGTAAGAACGTATGGGGAGCAGCCGACGGAAACGGCAGACTGAATGCATTCTACCGCTACTCATTCGATGAAAAAGACAAACGCCGTGATTTCGTCAACGGACTCTGGTATTACGGAAACAGTACAAACAATGTCAGTCAAGATTCCTGCCTGATCCGTTCAGACTACACCGTACACAACAACAAATGGTCTAAACTGTGGGCCAATGCCGGACAATTCCTTAATACAAGTTCAGGAAGTACAGGTATCAACTTCCCTTACATGCGCTATGCCGATGTCTTGCTGATGAATGCCGAAGCTATCAACGAACTGGAAGGTCCAACTAAAGAAGCCCAAGAGTCACTCCGTCAGGTACGTAGCCGTGCCTTCGACGATCAGGGTGCTGTCAATACTTACGTAACCAATGCAGCTTCTTCGAAAGAGAAATTCCTCCAGGCCGTACTGGACGAACGTAAATGGGAGTTTGCAGGTGAAAACATCCGCTGGCGCGACCTTGTACGTAACAACCTGTACAGTCAGGAAGTAGTATACAGCTTCTTACGTTACCTGTCGGTTGCCATGTCAAACGCCGGTACATACACCGGATTTGAAGATGATATAGCCGAACACGACGGAAGCAATTATCTGGACGAACTGCCAGAATATATGTATTACCATGTACTTCCTCAGAGTGCAGAATGGCGTGTAGATCCCAGTCAGGTATATGGTTATCCATACCCGAACACCACACTGGATATCCTCTATATTTACAATCCTTACAAATCGGCAAGCCAGCCGGCAACAGCTCTTACCGCTATCGATGGAAAAACATGGGAATCAGCCGAATTCTATCAGTGGAGTAGCGATTCTGAGCCAACCAACCAATGTAAATATTCATTCTATGGATATATCCGCCACACAGAACAAGGTACTATAGTATTGGTAAAAGACGGAACAGAAGTTCCATTGGAAGGCAACAGCGTTCCTTCAGTCAGCGCATTGCCTCCGGTACGTTATATTCTGCCTTATCCAAATGCAGCTATCCAGCGTTCTGCCGGAGCCTATAAGAACTATTATGGATATTAATAACAACACTCAAAAAAGATTACCATGAAAAAACTATTTCTATATTCCTTAATGCTATCATCTGTGCTTTCGTTCAGCTCATGCTCTGACGAAGATGAAAGTTTTGGAGCGTCACTAGACCGGGAATGGATGACAATGTTCATCTGCGACAACAACAGAGGCAAGGGAGATGACTACGCATACAACTGTAAGGCAGAAGGTCCTAACGGAAACGATATTCATCTGTACTGGTACGGTGTAAATGACTGTGCCGGATACCAGATTCGCCAGGCACTCCAGCCTAATGTGGCAAATGGAGCTGATGCATGGGGAACATCTGCTGAAAACGGCTTACTGCTACTCGACACAATTGTAGGTCCCGACGTACTCGATCTGGTTATCAAAGACCAGCAGTACTCTACCGATTTCCGTTTTGCCATTCGTGTATTGTCGAAGAAAGATGACAATATAACCGACTTCTCACATGCATCTAAATGGTACGGACACGGCGATGGAAGACAATGGGCTGAATATCTCGGTATTACTACAGCCGACCGTTATGCTACTCCATTCTGTGTATATGTCGACGGTTCAAAAACAACTGAAACAACCATGCGTGTCATGCTGAACCGTAATTTTGATGTAGTATCCGAAGGTGTATCCGAAGATGACAAAGCCATCTATCGTGAAAAATTCGAACTGGATGCCAACAACAACTTCGTTTACCAATGGCTGGAAGTAGCTCCTTCACCCAACAATCCGGAATCTACAGTAAACGAAAAATGGAAAAACTATAAACTCACAGAAGAAGACTTTGCAAGAGGTTATGTAGATATCGACGGACTTCAGAAAAACTCAGTATATGTCATCAACGTACGCAATGAAAACGTCAAGGTAAAATGGGATGCATATTACAATACCTATTCTGCACGTTCCGACGGTGAACCGGGAGAACCTATCCTTGTTACTCACGAACTCACAGCTCCAAGCCGTGACTACTTCGATACAGAAGAAGCTTACCAGACAGCTCTCGAACAACACGAAGTTGCACTGAAATATGATGCAATGCGTATCGACTTCATGCTGACCGACTTTATCTCGGATGTTAATCTGGCAGAAGGACAAACATACTATCTGGAAGGTGGAAAAACTTACTGTATGTTCGATAACCTGACAACCTGTAAAGGATTCATCCTCCGTACAAATCCGGAAGATGTAGCTGCTGGTAAACGTGCAAAAGTATTGCTTGGAGGTATGCATACAACAGGAACAAATGTTAACTCAATGAACCTGATGTTTGGTCGTCAACCACAAGCCGGAGAAGGTGGAGAAATCTACATGAAGATGCTTGAGTTCTATGACATCGATTTCGACTGTCCGCTTGCCCTCAACTATGGTGATAATATAGCTGGAGTTGGTTCTACTACAGGTAACTACTTCATCAATATGTTCTCTAACGGTATGGCAGTACACTTGGAAAACTTTGTTATCAAGAACTGTACATTCAAGAGACTTGTCCGTGGATTTATCCGTGAACAAGGACCTAACTACAAAATCTGGGATCATGTATTGATTGAAGACAACCAGTTCTTCGACTGTGGATACTACAGCAACGGAGCCGGAGGTTATCCTTGGATTGCTGGTTCGGGCAACAATGCCAACTCTAACCTTTACAAAGATTTTGTTGTTCGCGGAAATACATTCTACGATTGCCCGTTCCCGTCATTCTTCAATGAAACCAAACAGGCTAACTGGAAGGGCGGAGCATGGAATATCACATTCGAAAACAATACGCTGGTCAACTGGAATACCCGTGCTGCCGGCAATATCTTCGCCATGCGAAATATTCCTGACGGAAGTACCTATACCGTAAGAAATAACCTGATTATCCTGACCAAGCAAGATGGAGATGCCCGTAACATGATTATGGCAGGAGCTGATATCCGTAAGACTATGACTTTGCCAGACGGATCTGCCGGACATGTCACACTGAACTTTGAGAATAACTATTCTACAAATACTTTCCTCAGCAACGGACAGATATTCAGTAACAACCCATGGACTGCAACCAAGAACAACTTCGGTAGTCTGGTCAACGACGGTTCTGCAACTCTGAACGGTTCTCTGGAAGTTCTGGTAGACGACATCTCACCGCTGGAACTGATGATCGCTCCTAACCCACCTCACAAAGCTGCAACTAACAGTGACCGCTACATGCACCGTGCAGATGCATTGGACGGAACAGGTGGTGAACATGGTGTGAACCTGTACTACAGACAGGATAGTAAGGTATTGAATTCTAAGATTTACCAGCTGGGTATCGGTGCTCCAAAATGGAGAAACGGTCAGAAATAAGTCTGTAAAAAGAAATCTCAGAATCATTAAAGTCATATTCTGAAACCCCAAGCCCTATCATTACCCCGAAAAGGAGTCTTGATAGGGCTTTTTTATGTTCATCTTCTACACTGGCTATTGTCCGATAACAGTCAGCTCATCCTCAATACATTATTCCACAGCTGCCACCTAGCAGTCGGGTAATAAGGGATAACTTTTTTTTATGGTAGATTCTCTTGAATATATCGTACCTTTGCAATGGAAAAATCAAATAAACCATTACCACTATGTATAAATCAATTATTCGTCCCTGTCTGTTCCGTATCGACGCTGAAAAAATCCATGATCAGATTATAACCCTGCTTCATATATATCGCCATCTAGGGCCAATAAGAAGCCTGACCCGTTCACTGTTTCATCCCAAGGCTGTTCCCTTCCAATGGCAAAATCTGAACTTCAGCAACCGTGTAGGGTTATCAGCCGGATTCGATAAAGAAGCAAGCTGTTTCGATGAACTGAGTGACCTGGGCTTTGGATTTATAGAAGTGGGAACGGTTACTCCACACAAAGTCGATGGAAATCCTTCTCCACGTATATTCCGGTTACCTAAAGACCATGCTCTCATTTCACGTACCGGATTCAACAATCCCGGAAAAGAAATGGTATTACAGAATCTGAGGCAGAAACAAAACAGGAAATATATATTGGGAGTCAATATCAATACCAATTATCCTGCCGACGAAGAGCTGGCTAGAACAGAAATTACAGATCTGTACAGCACTTTCAGCGAATATGCAGATTATTATACAATCAACTGGGGAAGCATTGCTCCAGAAATCCTCAGTTCCGTACTGATTGCAGTAGCAGACAAAAAGGAGCAGATTGGCAAACCTATATTTCTGAAGCTTCCGGCTGATGTACCTATAGAAAAGCTGGACGATATTATCAGCTTTGCCCGCCAGCATCATATCGACGGATTTATCGCAACCGGTCCGTCACAAGACCGCTCCTTGCTTATTCATTCTTCTCAAGCAGAAGTCACTCACGTAGGTGCCGGAGGAATCAGCGGACTGCCGATTATTTATAAATCAATAGAGGTTGTCAGGTATCTTTCTGCACATGCTCCTAAAGAAATGCTCATTATCGGAGCGGGAGGTGTCATGACTCCAGCAGAAGCAACCAGCATGCTGAATGCCGGAGCACATTTGGTACAGATTTACTCAGCATTCATCTACGAAGGACCCTTTGTCGTAAAACGTATTGCAGAAGCATGCAAATAAAGAAGTTTTACTATAACCTAACTACTTACAATGAAACTGTAATATATATAAACATTACCCCAAAAAACAAATAATTCAATTTTTCAAAGACTAAAGCAGGCTCCAGACAAAAGAATCAGGACCTGCTTTATTTTTATTCAACCTCAAACAAAATGAAGTACCTCCAAAAGTTTTGTGTCTAACTTTTGGAGTGCACTTCAAAAATCTTATAGATTGAAATTTAGACATAAAAATCTCCTGCCTTAGCCGTTATTTATTTTAATTATAGGACTAAAAGCAGGAGTTTTTTATGTCGTGACTTATAGATTATAAGTAGGCCTATCTTAATTTTTTATTTTGAAACAGCCCCTTTAAATAATTTATCTTTACCTAATTGATATTATGAAACTTAAATCTTAAAAGTCAACATCCGATCCTTTATTAACCAAAAGCTGATACTTAATATACCCTCCCGATTTAGAAGAATATTTCGTATAAATAGCCGTAATAGATCCTGTATCACCATTCTCCGGCAGTGGATTTAAAGCGAAGTTAGCATAGCCACTTACACGAAGAATCAGATTTGCAAGTTTATCCTTTTCGTCAGAAGGAGCATAAGTAAAGAGTGAAGATCCATAATAACGCTGATTGTTATAGTTGTATGCAAAAGTCGGTGTCAAGCCCTCTTTATCATAATACTTGTTAGTATAAGTCGCTTCTGTAGAATTATCGATATAAACAGTTTCCAAATATTGCGGATATGTATCACCATCAAAAGCTCCAGCTTTGTAGGTCAGACCTTCAAAACGAATCAGACGTCCCAACTGATCATCATTCAGTACTGTTTTATAATTCTGCGGAGTAACTACCAGCGTATCTGATGATTCCAGACTGCCTAATTCACCTGCAAAGATATGAGCATCGCGCTCCATTTGCGTATCAAGATTACGATTAGCATAATTCTTTGCAATATCTTCAGCAGTAGGCATTCCACCTACACTCAACATATAGCGGTAATTACCGATAGCAAGCCCCTTCAGTTTTACATACAACGTCTGTCCTACCTGATAATATACATAATTGCTTACCATCAGCTTCAATTCAATACCAGCAGTACCATCGTAAATATAAACTGACTTATATACATTACCTGCCTGATCACTCGAAATGACCTTTCCTTGAATCACATAATCCTCAGTTATTTCTTTATAACCAGCCAAAGGAACATTGGCACACATATCTTTCAGTTCTTTAATAGAAATAAGCTGGCAACCTTCTGATTCAAAATCGGCAGCTGTCCAAACCTTAGCAGGAGCCGGTTCATCAAAATCGCTGTAGCAACTGGTTACACCCATAGAAAGTGCCACCATCAAACTACCTATTATCAATTTATTTATCATAATAACAGTTCTTTTTCAGGGTTAGAAACGGAAATATAAATTCAAGTAATAATTTGTACCGAACATATAGAAGTACTTAGAATCGAAAGGCTGATAAGTAAGTGTACTAGCCTCCTTGTTCTTCAACAAACGAATCTGTTCATAACCTCCAGTCTTAATATTCTGGTTGTTCAGCAAATTATCAACACTCAAACTGAATCCCAATGTATAAGCACGGTTAATATACCAGTTCTTACCAATACTTGCATTCAATACATACGCTGCATCAAATTTCTCTTGTCCACGGATAGCTTCCAGCATCTCAGGATTTTCAAGCATCGGCTTTGTCAATACAGCATCAGTACGATACAGCGGACTCATTGACAGGTACATGTTATTATAATAGTTCAGGTCGAGTGACGCAAATATATTATTGCGACTACGATAAGACAAACCGATATTGGCAGCTGTCTGCGGAGTACTTTCTACACGTTTATTTTTCCAATAGACCTTACCCTGATTAATAACAGCCGCACTGTTGTCCTGAATCTGTACATAGTTTGGATTGTTCGAGTAAATATACTGTCCCCAGCTCAAAGCTCCTTTCAATGACAACCCTTCATACAAAGGAACAGATGCTGCTACTTCCAATCCGAAATGCTGCTTGTTAATGCCACTCATAGCGAAGTTTGAGAATGTAGCTTCTACGTCATCATAATAAGAAATCACTTTAGTCTGGTCTGTAAAAGTTGTATAGTAACCAGAAACACGTGCTCTAAAATCACCCATACGGAAATTATATGAAGCATCTACTCCAAAAACTTTCTCAGCTTTCACACCTGGTGTTACATCATTACGTGTACGAGGAGAAACAAAAGCCGACTGGAACGAAGGTGCGTCTTGCATGTACACAATGTTAGCTTCAAAATTATGAGCTGACGAAAGTACATAACGGAAATTAGCCTTCACTTTATATGTAAGATAATCCAGCAAGTCGGAATCCCCTTTTGAGTTTTCATAGAAAAGTCCTTTACGCCAAATACCATGACGCCACAATGCAGCATAACCTAATTCAGCTCCCAAACCAATCTGCAAGTTATTCAAAGAAAAATCATACTGCAACCAGCCACGTCCGTTAAATACATTAGCATAATAATCATAACTGTACTTATCTCCCACGCGTGCAATAGGTGCTCTTCCGTACTGTTCATAATAATCCATATTATTCTGGTATGAAATAATATCGATGCCTAAGTCACGTTCTGCAAACTTGTCAATATCCACCCAGTAATCACCACCCAATAAGTCTTTTACCTCACTATAATATTCAGTACGGTTACGACGTACATTAAGTCCTCCATTCAGCTTCGAATTATCTTTAAACAAATGTGAGAACTGCGTATAGAAATTCCAATCGAGCTGATCTGTATGACGTTCTTCTATCATGTTAATAGAACGATGTCCCTCTCCATAAAGTTCGTTCTCAGGCTGGTTACGGTTTATCATATACAAGTTATCCCAGTTAATATAACGGATATTATTCGTATTTGCCATCCATGCTTCTTGCAACCATGCTCCTGTAGTTGTATTAGGATAATAGCTAGGCAAATAACGATAATAATCAGGACGAGGATCTGGACCTCCATACCATGTCAGTGCAGAATAACCATTCTGTCCGAAACGAAGAGAAGTGGCTACGTTCAACTGCGTACGGTCTGTAATATCGAACGTATAATTCAGCATAGCAAGTGGTTCATGATAATCACGAACACGGGCATTACGACGCTTTCCATTCTGCCATCCCCAGTTAGGATTATAGTAATTGTTTCCTACCAAATCATATGCCTCCTGTGTAGAAGCCTGCTGTGCACCGCGTTCTGTAGGAGCGCCCAATACAGTTAAAGACAAACGATGCTGCGGATTGAACTGTTTTTCAACAGCCGCAAAATAACCGAAAGCATTGTAATATACACCATTTACATATGCATTATTTCCCTGACGGGTAGAAACAGAAAATGCATACGACCATCCATTATCCTGCATACCGGAAGAATAAGTAAGCATACCACGGAAACGATACATAGAATTAGTGCTTACTAAGCTGGCTCTCAACCCCTTACGCATCTGCGAAGGACGAGTATTGATGTTTGTTACACCAGCAATACCACCAATTCCCATTTCACCCATCTCTAGTCCGGTTGTTACCTCTTGATTACGAGTAGCATCATTCAGTCCACTCCAAAGTGACCAAGGAGTATAGCCTGTCATCGCATCGTTCAGCTGAATACCATTCATATATACATCTGAGAACTGAGAATCATATCCACGCACATTAAAACGCATTTCACTGAACTGATAGGAAGCGATATTATTGAAAACATCTTTCGATGCCGATAATGAAGTGGGCAATGATTGTGCATCATCCATCGTTTCCGTATCGAATTCAGCAAATATCGCATCATCTAGCACAGGCTGACGATTAGCAGGAACCATAATAACACGCATTTCACGCATATTTTTTCCTACACGTACCGGCAAAGTCAAATCTTCGAACTCTGCTGTTTCAAAACGCAGTTCATACTCTCCAGGAGCTACGTTCTCGAACAAAAACTCACCACTGTCATCAGTCGATGCAGTACGGTCGCCCGGAACAAGTGTAATCTTTACATTGTCTATCTTTGCACGCGTAGTACGCGATATTACTGTACCCTTAATACCTCCTCCCGTCTGAGCAAAAGCCGTAACGGTAAGCAGTGATACTAGTAAAAACAATAATGTCTTGAATTTCATAAATTTAAGATTAGTTTGATTACTTACCTATATAAATATATACGGGGAAATGGTCGCTGAAACCTCCCTGAAAATTATTTCCAACGAAAGTACGTAACGGATATCCCTTATACTGCCCTTCTTTCTGTATCATGTAATGACGCTTGAAAATATTTCCATAAAATTTCGATTTTTCAGCTTTCAGAATCTGTAGTTTTCCTTTTTCACCGTCCAGCAGGTTTCCACTTACAACAATGTTATCGAATATATTCCAAGCATCACCATATGCCAACGTTCCATATCCAGCTTTCAGCAGAGCTGCATAAGGTGCATAATAATCAGCAGGCTGAACCTCCTTTACTTTAACTTTTGCTCCTATACCGTCTGCTCCCGAAATACTGCTGTCTATAGGATCATCATTAAAGTCCCCCATCATGACTACCTTTGTAGCTGGACGCAAGGCACGAACAGAATCTGCTATCTGACGCATTTGATGTCCTACAGCAATACGTTTAAATTCAGAAGCTTCCTTACCTCCCAGTCGTGAAGGCCAGTGTGCTACCATAAACAGAAAATCTTCTCCTTCTATCTTTCCCCACATCGTTACAATGTCACGTGTCTTGAAATCGGGCAACGAAGAAATCACGGTACGAATAGCTTTTGAACCTTCCAGTTTCAGCACATCTGGGCGATAGATAAAAGCAGCATCCACCCCACGTGCCTCAGGAGAATCGTAGTGTACAATCCGATAGTTGGCAGGAGCCAGCTTTTCTGTGGCAACAATATCCTCCAGTACATTACGGTTTTCTACTTCACATACACCTATTACAGCAGGATAATCTTTATTGATTGCCGCAATATCAAAAAAGACTTTTTCTATATTATGCAACTTTTTATCATACTTATCCTGAGTCCACTTCTTAGGTCCGTCAGGCGTAAACTCATCATCGAGAACATCCGGATCATTCTGCGTATCAAAAAAATTCTCCAGATTGTAAAAAACAACTTTATAGGGCTTTTTCTGTGCGTATCCCGACACAGACAATGCAACGAGCAATACCCCAAGCATTAATATTCGTTTCATACTTATAGAAATTAGTTAAGATTCCATTCAATGGCATTGAAATCGTTTTTCACTTCCTGCGGTATACCCGGGAAGAAAGTAAATCCGGTAAGTTGTTCTATTTCGGAAACTTTTTTACATATAGCTTTCGACGGCTGTGATTCTGAATAAGCTTTATTCTCCAGCCAAAAGCCGATAGTTTGCAACTGAGAAGCATCACACTGATTCACCCATTTGCCAGAAACTCCCGATTTGGTTCGTAAAAGAACCTTGAAATAATGAGTCGGCACATCTACCTTTACTCCATTATTATCGGTAGCCTGTTTGGAAGCATTCCCATAATAAGCTCCAGTCACCACGTAAAGTGTATCAGAGCACATATAGCTTTTACGTAATTTATCCTCCAGATTCATCCAGATAGACTGATTTAACCCCTTTCCTGTCTGAGGAGTCTGATTTGAAAAATAGAAGGTCTGCGCATTCATCTCACGAGTCATTGTCCGGTCGGCCGACGGAATCTGATGTCCGCGATCGTAAGCAGGATATTCCTTATATGCCTTAGCTACAAATATCTGATATTCTTCTGCAATATCCGGATCGTATATCCACTCATCGGTTCTATCTAAGCCACCAATATAGCAGCTATGAAGCGGATAGGCAACCCAAAGTGCACCTTTGTGTGATTTATCATAGCACATAGAATAATTACGAACTTCTTTTCCGTTCAAATTAACATAATGGGTTACATACTGGAAATTAGTACCTTCTTTATATGCGGGAATCTCTGCCCACGATGTAGAAAATTCAGGACTATTTACCTGTCCTTTTTGTGAAAGCGTAAGAACTGTCTGCTTTCCTCCAGCAAAACTGACTGTGACAGTAGCCTGACGCTGTGCATCATTGATATTGTCCGAATAATAGACATATAATACATTCATACCCTCCACCAATGTACCTTCCTTGGTAGCAATCTTTGATGAAAGAGAAAAAGAACACCATTCTGATCCTTCCGTAATTTCAGCCTGCCACTGAGTTCCTGCTGTACCTTCCATCCGGATAGCAGCATTACCTTTCTGAGCAGCTACAGATGAAGAATTGTTCCAATAAGCCGTTCCGGAAGGAGCAATCTCTGCACCCTCATCACTTCCGCACGCCCACAATGTAAGCGAGAGAAATACTATTAAAAAATAACGGAACATAGTTGTTTGCTTGTTTTTGTTCACTCCAAAAATATTTAGGGGGTTACATAAAAAATCGACTCTTCACGAGAGGAAACGAATCCGGTTGCATCGTTAATTGATGCAACCAGATTCGTTTTTATTCTGGAATATTCAAATTCAGATTATTCGTAAACCAGTTCCAGCTTGGTAAACTGAGCATTGTACTTATTTGTTACAAGTACTCTGTAGGCAGTATTTACAGAAGTACCCGTCAATGAATAGGTATAAGTAAAGTCTGTCTTATTATCCCATTTCACAGCTTCACCACCGGCAACTGTACCATTGTTTGTATCTGCAATTCCAACTGTTACGTTTGTAGAAGCACCGTCACGACTTACAGCTACCACTTTTACAAGCTTCTTACCACTTACAGCAGGCAGTTCTATGTATGCATTCGTTTTACCAATTAGCAAGTAGAACAAATCACCCGAAGCTGCACGGTAATATCCACCGTCGTTAGAAGCCATCAATGTGAGTTCTGTTCCTCCGAACGAGAAGGTTTCTCTTGCTGTTTTCTTTTCAGCTGATGATGCAGGGAAACCAGCAGGATAAGCAGATTCCGGTGTAAAGTCAACTGTAATAGTCTGCTGTTCGCCAGAAGATTTGCCACTGACTGTTACCGGTACTTCTACAGAAGAAGAAGTTCCATCCAATGTAATCTTCAAAGTCTGAGATACAGATTCAGCCGATGCATTAGCCTGTGCTTTCACTGTTACGACATTACCACTTACAGTAGCCGACAAGATACCAGACAAACCAGAAGTGCTCAAAGTCTTACCTTCACCATTTGCTACGGTTACAGTAATATCTTTAGTACCGCCTTCTGCAGCAAAACTAACTTTTTCAGGATTAACGCCTGTAATGACAGGTTCTGAAGAAGAGAACGCCTTTACATCATTCAAGTTACGTGGAGCAATCTGTGCAGCACTTCTGTACATAGTAACCACACCAGTCAAATCGCCTGTTGCTTTTGTATAAGTCTGACCTGCAAATACAGAACTACCCTGACAATATACTGTTATGTTGGTTCCATCAGCAGTAAACGTATGAGTAGCATTCTGGTCGGTAGTACACCAAGTTCCTGAACCGTCTGAAGAAACATTCTTAATAGTAACAGTCATGGCCTGATAAGCAGACAGTTTATCGGCAGTAATGACAATTGGAGTAACGTTTGCCGTTCCAATCTTCTCTATTTTACACCAAGTTTCATCCCTAGAACCGGTAACCTCATACAGTCCGCTATAATTCTGAACCTTAGCAGCACCTTTCATTAAAGTAACTTTCACTTTATCACCCATCTTCAGCCCTAAAGTCTTAGGATCAACCTGACTGCCGTAAAGAGTCACACCGTTCTTTTCGCTTGTAGCACCCTCTACTGCAACCTGCAAGTTATTGGCTGCATAGTTTCCACTTTCCACGTCAGTCTGCACTACAGCTTCGAAGAAACGGTCTACATTGGCATCAATCACTGCACCTGTACTCATCGGTTCAGGCATCAAGGCTATCAATTCAGGAATTGTAATGGCAGTAGCCTCACCCGGTTCAACCACAGAACCACCTTCAAGGTCGACTTCCTGACCACCGTTTCCTGTAGCCAGTGTGATATCATCCAGACGATATACAGAAGATTCGTTTGCTGTAAAGCGGATATACAGTTCAGAAGCAGCCTTCTTCAGTGTAAAGTTGGCAGTAGCAAAAATCCAGTACGGAGTTTCAGTATCTCCGTTGTTCTTTTCGTAAGCAATTTCAGTCCATGCAGTACCATTGGCACTCACTTCAACTTTGAACTTGCTTGTATCGAATGTATTGTCATACTGACCATCATCTCCCTTGCTTGAGCGGCTTCCACCGAAAGTCAACTTCAAGTTAGTCTGTCCTTCAGCCAAAGCGATTTTCTGGATATCGAAAGTAGCAGGTGCACCACCAAAGAATACCACGTTCGGACCTGAAGCTCCTTCGTAAGCATCCGTATTGGCAAGACCAGACGAACGTACAGATGCATTATTGCCTGCATAAGTTACATTTGCAGCCGCATCACCAGTCTTATTCCATCCATCGTATTCACCAGCCAAAGGCCATGGAGAAGAAACAGATTTATTACCAACAGTTTCGCTGTAAAGTACTTTCGATTCAACCACCACACCACTCTTCACTGTTACAGTAGCAGTCTTCAGCGGACCAGACTGGTTTCCGATAGTAATATTGATTTTAGCCTCACCGTTTGTTCCTTCAGGTACACTTACCTGAACAGTAGTAGAGCCTTCGCCAGAAGTTTTCGAAAGGGTTACCCAATTAGTATTATCTTCCACGGCTGCATTCCACGGACGGTTCGTAGAAATATTAAATGACTGAGTACCGCCATTCTCAAACGTCAGAGTCGTAGGATCGACTTCCAGATAAGGAGCTTCTGTATCATCGTTATCATCCACGCAGGCAGTAAACGAAACAGTTAGCACCATGAGCAGTAGCCCATACCAAAAACTTAAAGACTTAAATTTTGCCATTTTGTTTTTTCATTAAAAGTTAATATATTATTTTCACTAATCCAGCCGAACCAAAGATAAAATAATGATTATAGTTTTTATTTTTGTCTGTTTATTCTTAAAATTTCTCGCATAACAGGCATGTAAAAAAGAGCAAATGCACTCTCCTGCATAGAGATTTTAATTTTGTGTCATTTTATAAAGCAGATAACAAATATAAGAA
>ULUN01049141.1_pt1 | contig 26519 bp, 20 predicted proteins | sample 1958531 | NCBI WGS metagenome assembly ULUN01 (sample SAMEA4835761, study PRJEB28245) | human gut metagenome | biome: gut microbiome; material: fecal sample | place: Denmark | collected 2008
TTCCTCGTATTCAGCCCGTTCCTTCTTGTTCATATTGGCGATGCGTGCCAATTCCTCCAAGCGAACAAACAACGCTTTCTGACCTTTGAATGATAAATGTTCCAACTGTTCCATGTACTTCAAATTATATAACAGACCTTGCGACAGTAGAGGCGCAGCGTGCTGCGCCTCCAGCCTATTGTAACAGAAAATCAGGCACGGATTACGCAGATTAACACGGTAAATATTTATTTTAAACCGTGTTTTCCGTGTCATCCGTGCCTAATTATATATGTCGGTATTTTTAACAACACCGTTTGAGGAGCAGCACGCTACGACTCTACTTACATCTCTCTATAAATTCTGTATTTCTTCGTCGGATAGGCCCGTACATAATTTGATTTGCTCAAAAGAAATACCGTTCTGCTTCATCAGACGGGCGGTTATTAATATACCTTCTGCCCGGCCTTCTGCTTTACCAATTGCTATTCCTTCTTCTCTTCCTTCTTCTTTCCCTTCTCTTCTTGCCGTCGTAACAACATTCTCATTATCCCGGTATATTTTCAGGGCAGCCTCGTATTCTGCCCGTTCCTTCTTGTTCATATTGGCGATACGTGCCAACTCTTCCAAGCGAACGAACAACGCTTTCTGACCTTTGAATGATAAATGTTCCAACTGTTCCATGTGTTTCAAATTATATAACCAGTAATCCAAGGGTGTCTCGCATTCAGCCTCTGTCTTGTTGAACAAGGGGAATTCGATGAAAATCTCTCGGAAATTCCGGCTCTTTTGTTCGCCGGTTTCACGGTCGGCTATCACCAAATCGGTTCGGACTTTATCCGTTTTTCCCGACCTGAAGTTTAACAGAAAAATTCCATATACGGGAACAAGTTCAAACTCCCAATCACCTCTGTCGCCTTGCGAGACGATCGTACGGCAAAGATAATATAATGCCCGTTCATAAAAATAAGTTTGCCGGGCATTTTGCAGCTCTACAATGAAAAATGTTCCATCCTGATCCTTACACAACAAATCAAAGACGGTGCCCCGACCATCAGTCGTCTCACTCGGATTTTCCTTATCCATATAAGAAAGGTCTTCTACATGGTGCTCGCCTTCCAACAAATCATTGATTAACTCGATTAATAACTCCTTACTTGATTCCTGTCCGAACAGAATCTTGAAACCCCGATCCACAAAGGGATTGATAAATACGCTCTTTTTCATAGAAAAGGTTCTTAAAATGTTTTGTCCAAATAGCAGGATATGCAAATTTAGGAATAAATAAAAAATGAGCAAGTAAAAATAAAAATTCATTGTCACAAAACACCCGATTTCAAGTATCTCCAAAAGCCGGCGTGTTTGCATCAAAAGCCGGCGTAAATGGATAAATTCCCGGCGTGTTTTGATCAAAACATAGGCATGAATTTTGGAAAAAATACCCATATCCGATTTTCTTTTATACCCTTCACACACGCCCCTATTTATCACATATTCTGCGACTTCATGTGAAGGATGTGAAGGCACATCCTTTACGCCTGCTGGAGGCGCAGCACGCTACGCCTCTACTCGCCGATTCACCCTTGAATCACAAGAACTAACAGATATACAAGTAGATATTGAAATTGTGAAAGATCTAAAAAGAAACAAATATATACCTATACCTTGTATAAAACATCTATATATCCATCAAAGATTGAAAAACAAAAAACGAGTGTGAAGATTTTTTCGTACTTTTGCCCTATAAAATCCTAACAATGCGAAAAATTCATTTGATTTCAATCACGGATCCCCTGGTTTTAGAGCTAGCCCATGCTATCCACGACAAAGGATATGAGGTCAGTGTCTCCGGTACCGAAGTTTCTTCGGAACTGGAAGAAGAGTTGGAACAGGATGAAATTACCTGCTTTGGTAACGGATGGTTCCCGGAGAAATTGGCAAAGAATACATATTCGGTGGTACTAGGGAGTAAAGTAACACAAGATAATCCGGAATTTCAGCGCGCGAAAGAGTTGGGGCTGTTAATCCAATCAATACCGGAATTCATATATCAGCGCACAAAGTCAAAAACAAGAGTGGTCATTGCCGGAAGTCGGGGGCGAAAGATTATCATCGCTATGATAGCAGCTGCACTGCGTAAGCAAAAAATGGCTTTCGACTATGCTACTACCAGCGAAATACCGGGTTTAGACAAACATCTGCATTTCAGTTATGAAGCTCGTATCGCTCTTATTGAAGGAGATGAACACATCACGTCGGTAATCGAGAAACGCTCTCAATTGGAATTTTATCGCCCGCATATCGCCATCATGACGAACTTGAATTGGGATTCGTCTCAAGATCATGACTCTCCGGAAGCTTATATGTCCACTTACCGTTGTTTTTCAACTTCTATTGAACGAGAAGGGAAATTAATTTACTACGGAGGTGACCCGGTCATTGGAGAGTTAGTCCAGGATATCCGGAATGACATCACGGCAATCCCGTTTGAAGGACATCCGATCGTTGAAGAAGAAGGGCAGGTTTATCTGGACACCCGGTATGGAAAATATCCCATCCGGATATTAAATCATCATTTTCTGATCAACATCAATGCTGCCCGTCTGGCATGCCGGCAACTGGGTATCAAAGATGCTGATTTCTATCAGGCTGTATCAGAGTTTACTTTAGCATTATCACTATGATTATTGCCAGACAAAAAAGAAAAGAAAATATATGCGAATACCTGCTGTACATGTGGCAGGTAGAAGATTTGATCCGTGCCAATCATTTTGATATGGACGAAATACGGGATAAGGTCATTGCCCGTTATAACCAGCCGGACGAAGTGAAAGAAGAAATAGCCCGCTGGTATGAAGAACTGATTGAAATGATGCGAAGCGAAGGTGTCAAAGAATCTGGTCACATTCAATTGAACAAGAATGTTATCATAACGCTGACGGATCTGCATTTGCGTCTCCTGAAATCTCCGAAAGAAATGATTTATGGAGCGGCCTATTACAAAACGCTTCCTTATATCGTACAGTTGCGTGCCAAGTCAGGCGGAAACGACATTCCGGAACTGGAAACATGTTTTACTGCCGTATATGGATACCTGATGCTGCGGATGCAAGGAAAGGAAATCAGCGCTGAGACATTGGATGGGATAAAACAAATCAGTTCATTCCTCGCTTTACTGGCAGAGAAATACAGAGCTGATATGAACGGAGAACTTGAATTAGAAGATGAATAAAGATATGAAAACAGTATTGGTTACCGGAGCAAACGGACAATTGGGAACTTCTATCCGTTGTCTTTCCGGAGCATATAACCGCTTTCAGTTTCTCTTTACAGATGTAGATACATTAGATATTTGTAAAGAAGAAAGTGTGGACGCCTTTATCCAAACGCATCCGGTAGATTACATCCTGAACTGTGCCGCTTACACTGCAGTTGACAAAGCTGAAGAGAACCTGGAACTTTGTGAACAGATCAACCGGGATGCGGTGGCCAATCTGGCTCGGGCCGCCCAAAAGTGCCAGGCGAAAGTTATTCATGTATCAACCGATTATGTATTCGACGGTACATCTTGTATTCCTTATCGGGAAACAGACACGACAAATCCCCAATCGGTGTATGGTTCTACCAAAAGAGCCGGGGAAGAGGTTCTGCAAGAGATTTGTCCGGATGCCGTCATTGTCCGGGCAGCCTGGTTATATTCCGAATACGGAAATAATTTTGTCAAGACCATGCTTCGTTTGGGAGCTGAACGTGAAGAGATCCGGGTAGTATTTGATCAGGTGGGAAGTCCTACTTACGCAACCGACTTGGCCATTGCTTTATTATCCATCCTGGAACAAGCCGAACAAGGGCAATATCAACCGGGAATCTATCACTTCTCGGATGAAGGTGTTTGTAGCTGGTACGATTTTACAGTCAAGATCATCTCGCTGGCTGGTCTGAAGGCCCGGGTAGTCCCGATCGAATCGAAAGATTATCCAACGAAAGCTGTTCGTCCGCATTTCAGCGTACTGAACAAACAGAAAATCAAATCTTCCTATGGCTTAACAATTCCTCACTGGGAAGAAAGCCTTCGGAAATGTATGGAAAATATGAATGTAATCAAGAAATAAGAAGCACAAAAAGAAATGGGTCAATACTCCGAAGAAATTGAAAGAAGAAGAACATTTGCGATTATCAGTCACCCGGATGCCGGTAAGACAACCCTGACCGAGAAGCTGTTGCTTTTCGGAGGTGCCATTCATGTGGCAGGGGCAGTAAAATCGAACAAGATCAAAAAGACGGCAACGTCCGACTGGATGGAAATCGAGAAACAGCGTGGTATCTCTGTAGCTACCTCTGTCATGGCATTCGATTATGCCGACCATAAGATTAACATTCTGGATACACCGGGTCACCAGGATTTCGCTGAGGATACATTCCGAACACTGACTGCCGTAGATAGTGTCATCATCGTGATTGACGTAGCGAAAGGTGTCGAGGCTCAGACGCGTAAACTGATGGAAGTATGCCGTATGCGGAAAACTCCGGTGATCGTGTTTGTCAACAAAATGGACCGCGACGGTAAAGATCCTTTTGATCTGCTTGATGAAATCGAGGAAGAACTGCATATCAAGGTCCGTCCGTTGAGTTGGCCGATCGATATGGGACAGCGTTTCCGCGGAGTGTATAACATTTACGAACAGAAGCTGAACTTATATACGCCCAGTAAGCAATACGTAACCGAGAATGTCGAATTCAAAGATATCAACAGTCCGGAGCTGGAAAATTACATTGATCCGGCACAGGCGGAGAAATTACGTATGGATCTGGAACTGGTGGAAGGAGTTTATCCGGAATTTGATGTAAACACCTATCTTTCGGGTGATATCGCTCCTGTCTTCTTCGGTTCCGCACTGAATAACTTCGGCGTGAAAGAATTGCTGGATTGCTTCATTCAGATAGCTCCGTCTCCCCGTCCGGTACAAGCTATCGAACGGGTGGTAGATCCTAATGAGGAAGCATTCACTGGATTCGTATTTAAGATCCATGCAAACATGGACCCTAATCACCGCAGTTGTATTGCCTTTGTTAAGATCTGTTCCGGTAAATTCGAACGGAATGTCAACTACAAGCACGTCCGTTTCGGAAAGATGATGCGTTTCAGCAGTCCGACAGCATTCATGGCACAAAAGAAAGAGGTCGTAGATGAAGCATACGCCGGTGATATCGTTGGTCTTCCGGATACCGGTAACTTTAAGATCGGTGATACCCTGACTGCCGGAGAAGACCTGCATTTCAAAGGTCTGCCCAGCTTCTCGCCGGAAATGTTCAAATACATTGAAAATGCAGATCCGATGAAAGCCAAACAGCTGAACAAAGGAATCGAACAACTGATGGACGAAGGTGTTGCCCAGTTGTTTACCAACCAGTTCAACGGTCGGAAGATTATCGGTACAGTAGGACAGCTGCAATTCGAGGTAATCCAATATCGTCTGTTACACGAATACGGAGCACAATGCCGCTGGGAACCTATCAGTCTGTATAAAGCCTGTTGGATTGAAAGTGACAACGCTGCCATGTTGGAGAACTTCAAGAAGCGTAAAGCCCAATATATGGCTTTGGATAAAGAAGGGCGTGATGTTTATCTAGCCGATTCTAATTATGTCTTGATGATGGCACAACAAGACTTTCCGGATATCAAATTCCATTTCACTTCAGAGTTTTAACGACGCATGAAACAGATAACATTAGTAGCGATAAGCCTGTTGGCACTTCTATTGGGAAGCTGCCAGCAGGTTTCTCAATCTTATTACACATATAGCGGTCGGTTGCATACTCCGTATCATATCAAGTATCAATATGACAAGCCGCTCGACAACGAAATCAAGGCAGAACTGGATCGTTTTTATTACCTCTTCAATGCCTTTGATTCCACTTCTATTGTCTCTCAGATCAACCGGAATCAACTGACTCAGATAGAAGACAGTACTTTCCGTTCGCTTTTCCGTACAGCCATGTTGGTCTCTGCCTATACGAACGGAGCCTACGATATAACCTGTGCCCCGTTGATCAACCTTTGGGGATTCGGTTTCAGCAAACAGGACAGTATTACTCCACAACATATCGACAGCATCAAACAGTTTGTCGGTTATCAGAAAGTTCAGCTTAAAGGCAAGGAGATCGTAAAAGAAGATCCCCGTTTAATCCTGAATTGTTCTTCGCTGGCCGATGGAACAGTATGCGACATGATTGCCGATCTGTTCGACAAGAAAGGTATTCAGAACTACATGATTGAATTTGGAGGCGAGATCGTTACCAAAGGAATCAATCAGCGGGGTGAATACTGGAAACTGGGAATTACCCGTCCGGTAGACGATAGCACAGGTCTGAGTCAGGACTTACAGGCAACAATTCATCTGTGGCCCAAAGGCCAAACGGCCGAAACAGCCCGTAACAACGGACGCCGGGGTATGGCTACATCAGGCAATTATCGAAACTTCTACATCAAAGACGGAAAGAAATATGCCCATACCATTGATCCTCGGGAAGGATGTCCGGTACAAAGGGATGTGTTAAGTGCGACAGTAATTGCTCCGACAGCGATGTTGGCTGATGCCTGCGCTACAGCTTGCATGGTATTAGGTTCAAAAGGAGCTGAAGAATTGAAACAGAAATTGCCCGAAATCGAATATTTCCTGATCTGTTCGGGTGATTCCACCAGATACAACATCATGGAATCGTCCGGTTTTTCGAAGTATTTGATTTCCATGAATCCATAATCGAAAATAACCCGGTGGGTCCTCTACACAAAAGAGACGAATACCGGGTTATTATATTTCCATGCGGAATTAAGACTAGGTTATGGTTCCATCTTCAGAAGCTCCAAGACTTCATACACACCATCATATTCAGCCGCAAAACCTTCATCCGATTTACCCAGATACTTGACCTTCATCTCTACCCGCACAGGTGTATAGTTTTTCATTCCATCAGGAACAACCCGTTCATACTCCTGCTGAACAGTACCGGAACGGTCAATAAACCAATATTCCACCGAATCCCCATCCATAACGAAAGAACGGACTTCATGCCCGATAACTAACTTTCCGGTAACGACAGAGATTGAATCGTCTGTTGTAATCGTCTCTTCAGTCAATACATCTTTTACTGGATAATCAAGACCTTGTACAGTTTTCCCTTGTTCCCGATTTGTACAGGCTATGCAGGTGGCGAATATCACCATCCATCCAAAACTTTTCTTTACCATAACACACACTCTCCTTTTTAATAAACATTTGTCTAGCCGGCATAGCAGATAAATAAATACTTTCTCTCTTTGCTTTCATTATAATGAACAATTACAAATATAGAAAAATATTTTATCGCGACCTTTACTTCCATAGAAAATTACAGGTAAATGAAAAAAGGTGCGATAAATCCTCATCGAAAAGGAGTTTATCGCACCTAGATACATTTATCTGACCAGATGAACTACTTAATTTCCCAAGTCTCACCGCTTCTCAGGAACTGATCCAGTGTGCGGCTTGGCATCTTTTCCTGTACTTCCTTCAACTGTTCGTGAACGGCTTCATCGTATGTAGGAGCGTCCACATCACGAATAATACCCAAAGCTACCGGCATATCGCCACCCATCATAGCCAACATCATGTGCAGGGTATTGTCTTTACAGTGGGCATCATGAACCAACACATCATCCAATGTATACCCATCCTGACCGATAGTAACTGATTTCAGTTTCAATCCATCCAAAACGATACCTTTATCATTGTTGGCTCCGTAAATCATCTTTTCACCGTGACGCAAGAAGATCGTCCGATCTGCCCGGAATTCCTTATCGGTGATCTGCTTGTGGATACCGTTGTTGAAGATCACACAATTGACCAATACTTCCGTTACAGAAGCTCCTTTATGACGAGCCGAAGCTGCCAGGATCTCTGTCGTATTCTTCAAATCCACATCGATGGCACGGGCAAAGAAGTTACCCCGTGCGCCCAAAGCCAGTTCTGCCGGGATAAACGGATCTTCTACCGTTCCGTAAGGAGAACTCTTGGAAACGAATCCACGATCGGATGTAGGAGAATATTGCCCTTTCGTCAGTCCGTAAATCTTATTGTTGAACAAAACGATATTCAAGTCGATATTACGACGTACGGCATGGATGAAGTGGTTACCACCAATTGCCAGACAGTCGCCATCACCGGTAATCAACCATACGCTCAAGTCCGGACGAGCCGTCTTAACACCTGTAGCGATTGCCGCTCCACGACCGTGAATGGTATGGAAACCATATGTATTCATGTAGTAAGGCAGACGGGATGAACAGCCAATACCTGAGATGACAGCCATATTGTGTGGTGCAACACCTACCTCTGCCATCGCTTTATGTAAACAATTTAATACGGCATGGTCACCACATCCCGGACACCAGCGAACGTACTGATCGCTTTTATAATCTTTCGGTTGATATTTTATTTCTTCTGTTGCCATTATCTTATGCCTCCAATATTTTAGTAAATTCTTCTACCAGACGAGATACAATGAACGGCTGACCTTTGATACGGTCGAACTTATACGGATTGAAATCGTCTACTTTACTTCTCAGATAGTTGGCAAACTGTCCGTTGTTCTGCTCAGCTACCACGACTTTCTTATACTTCTTCAATACCTCAGCTGTATTCTTCGGCAGCGGATTGATAAACTTGAAGTGTGCCAATGCCACTTTCTTGCCTTGCTCTTGCATCGTTTCCATGGCTTCATACAAATGACCGTATGTTCCGCCCCAGCCTACGATCAGCAGATCAGCATCTTCATCTCCTACAACTTCCAGTTCAGGGATATAATCAGCGATCTTATCGATCTTAGCCTGACGTGCCTTCACCATACGCTGGTGGTTCATCGGATCTGTAGAAATGGCACTTGTGTCATAGTCTTTTTCCAGACCACCCAGACGATGGGTAAATCCTTCTGTACCTGGGATAGCCCAATAACGAACCAAGCTTTCCGGATCGCGGCGATAAGGTTTCCATGGCTTATCTTCGTGATAGTTGGTAATATAATTCGGTTTGATTTCCGGATATTTATCCAATTCCGGCAAACGCCATGCAGAAGAACCGTTGGCAATAAAGGCATCTGTCAGCAAGATAACCGGTGTCATGTGTTCAACAGCCAGCTTTCCTGCCCAGAATGCAGCATCGAAACAGTCGGTCGGTGTACAAGCCGCCAAAACAACAGCCGGACATTCACCGTTACGTCCATACAATGCCTGCATCAAGTCGGTCTGTTCTGACTTCGTCGGCATACCCGTTGACGGACCACCACGCTGTACATCAATTACAACCAGAGGTACTTCTGCTATCACTGCCAGACCAATTGCCTCACTCTTCAAGGCCAAACCCGGACCTGAGGTAGAAGTTGCAGCCAGACAACCGGCAAAGCTGGCTCCAATAGCCGTACAAACACCAGCGATCTCATCTTCTGCCTGTACCGTAATTACACCTAAATCCTTACGTTTGGATAATTCATGCAAAATATCCGTAGCCGGAGTGATCGGATAACTACCCAAGAAAAGACGTAACCCGGCTTTTTCCGCAGCAGCAATCAATCCGTATGAAGTAGCCTTGTTTCCATTGACATCCATATATGTACCCGGAAGCGCTTTCTTGCTTTCAATACGATAGGTTGAAACACTGGCGTGGATATTATGTCCGTAGTTGTAACCGTCGGTCAACGCCTTGATATTAGCCTGGGCAATCACCGGTTTCTTAGCGAACTTATTCTGAAGCATGTGCATAGCTTCGTCGAGTGGACGTTCGAACAACCAGCATACCAGACCCAAAGCGAACATATTCTTGCAGCGCAATGCTGATTTATTGTCTAAACCGAAATCAGTCAGGCCATCACGCACCATGGTAGAAATAGGTGCTGCCACTACCTGTACTTGAGTCAATCCTAATTCTTTAAACGGATCATCGGTCGTGTAAAGGGCTTTTTCCAGGTCGCTTTTCTGGAACGAATCCGTATCAATCAAGACAATGGCGTTAGGTTTGATGTGCTTCACATTAACCTTCAAAGCTGCCGGATTCATCGCAACCAATACGTCAGCTTTCTCACCAGGGGTAAAGATTTTCTTAGATCCCAAATGTACCTGGAACCCAGAAACACCGCTCAATGTTCCTTGCGGAGCTCTCACTTCTGCCGGATAATCGGGGAATGTAGAGATTTCATTTCCGAATACAGCCGACAGATTTGAAAAGATAGTACCCGTCAACTGCATTCCGTCTCCTGAATCGCCAGAGAAACGTACCACTACCTTTTCTAATGTCGTTACTTTTGTTTGTTCTGTCATGATATTTTTCACTTAATCGCTGTTATCAATTAAAGACCTACAAAGAAAATAAGAAAGAATGAAATTTCCTAAAAAGCGGTCAAATAGATATCAATATTATTTGATCGGAGATTAAAATGATTGGATATGTAATCATTTACCGGCTTTCCGGAATATAGATAAATTCCCTGTTTGACTCCGGGATGATACTGGATCAAGGCCTTCAGACTTCCCATATCTCCTATTTCCGTCAGTAAGGGAACAAGCAGGTTGCTGAATGCCATCGACGCAGTCCGGGCCACATAGTTACTGATAAAGGGCTTGCAGAAATGCAAGACTCCGTGTTGCTCAAAGATTTCCGGATCAACAGCCGACAAACAGCAGGTTGTTTCAAAACAACCACCCTGATTCATCCTGAGGTCAATGATCAAAGCTCCTTTCTTCATGGTCTCGATCAATCCTTCTGCTATCACATAGCGGTGTTGTGGATGGTCGTTGTGCAATGCCCCGATCACAACATCGGCACTCTGAAAAGCATTCCTCAACACATTCGGATGAAAATTAGAGGTAAACAGGGAAGCCCCTAACGTACGCTGAATCTGACGTAAGCGCTGGATATTATTGTCGAACACTTTCACCGACGCACCTAATGCCAGAGCAGCCCGAGCCGCATTAGTTCCGGCATTCCCGGCTCCGATAATGACAACCTCGGTGGGCGACACACCAGCAACACCTCCCAACAAGATTCCCTTGCCTCCATGATTATTGCTCAACAGATCGGATGCAATACTGATCGATGCATAGCCTTCAATTTCGGCCATGGCACTCATGATGGGCTGATAGAGCAGCTTTTCATCTTTCAGGAAATCGTATGCCAAGGCCGTAATCCGTTTATTTATCAGTACCTGATAAGTTTCTGCTGTCAGTTGCCGAAGCGGAACAAACGAAAAGACATTGCTCCGTGGACGCATCAAAAGGGCTTCTTCGGGCAATAAAGGTAAGATTTTGACGATCAGATCGGCCTGAAAGACTTCTGCGGGTGTCGCTACAATCTCTGCTCCCACTTCCGAATAATGGTTGTCTGAATAATTGATTCCCAATCCGGCTCCGCTTTCTACATAAACGTGATGACCATAGCTTGTCAGAATCTCTACTGATTCGGGCGTGAGGGCTACCCGTTTTTCTCCCCGGTTCCGTTCTTTAGGAACCCCAATGACCAGTGTATTCTTCATTTTACCCAATTCCTGTAATAATTCCTGGGGGATGTAGAATTGTTGCGACGGGTTGTCTGTTGTGTTTTTCATATCCAACGGATTTATAATAATTCCACCAATTTATCGGTGATTGTCTGTATATCCTGCTCTGTCATCATCTGTTCGGCATCAAAGACAATCTGTGCTTGCTCATAGAAAGGACGACGGTTCTCCAAGCTGTCAGCAATAAACTGTTTCAGTTCTTCACCGCTCCGGTTCTGGAGGACCGGACGGGTCTGCTTGCAGACTTCCAACCGGTTGGCCAGTTCATCGACCGATACTTTCAGATAGACCGTTGTTCCCGCTTCGTTCATAAAGTCCATATTATCGAAAAAGCAGGGAGTTCCACCCCCGGTAGATATCAGCACATCCTCAAACGAAGCCACCTCATGCAGCATCCGCCGTTCGATATCCCGAAAAGCCTCCTCTCCTTTTTCTGCAAAAAGCTGGCGTATTTCCTTATGATAACGCCCTTCTATATAGTAGTCCAGGTCTATAAAGGAGAGATTCAGCTGTTTCGACAACTTTTTCCCGACGGTTGTCTTGCCGGCTCCCATATATCCCATGAGAAAAATACGTTTCATTTCATTATCCTTTGAATTTATGCAAAAATAGATTTTTTTTCTTAAAACCTCAAAGTTTATCCGCCCGAATTTGATAAACTTGTTGCTAAAGTTTTTCTGAAGCTTATCTGAAGAGGTTGCGCATCTTATAAAAAATTAGTAACATTGCATCCGGAATACCGCCTGAATAAAGGTTTTCCTTGTAATATTTATCAAAACTCTCGGATATAATCTATGGCAAAAACGCGGAAATACTATGTTGTCTGGCAAGGGCAACATCCCGGTGTGTACAACAACTGGGATGATTGTAAAGAACAAGTAGAAGGCTATTTAGACGCCAAATACAAGGCCTTTGAAAGCCGGGAAGCCGCCGAAGAAGCGTATGCCAACGGATATGAGCAGTATATTCAAAAGAATCCGACTCCACGGATGGTATTCGAGAAGATGATGAAGGAAAAGACACCGGTCATCGGCCGTCCCATCAACAACAGTCTGGCGGTAGATGCTGCCTGCAGTGGCAATCCCGGCGACATGGAATACCGCGGTGTCTATACGGCTACCGGACAGGAAATCTTCCGGGTTGGCCCCATGCCCAAAGGAACCAACAACGTAGGCGAATTCCTGGCCCTCGTACATGGACTGGCTCTCCTCAAACAGAAGAACTGCCAGATCCCGATCTATTCAGACAGTCGGAATGCGATTTCCTGGGTAAAGAACAAGAAATGCAAGACCTTATTGGAGCGTCTGCCCGAAAACGAACCAATATTTGACCTGATTGCCCGAGCCGAAAAATGGCTGCAAGAGAATACCTATACTACACCTATTTATAAATGGGAGACATCAGCCTGGGGAGAAATTCCTGCTGATTTCGGAAGGAAGTAACAGATTATTATCTGTAAATGAGAATTGAACAGGAGAGTCGGGCGCAGCACGCTGCGCCTCAACCCATTCTATAAATTTTCGATTTCTGCATCAGATAATCCCGTACACAATTTAATCTGCTCGAAAGAAATGCCATTCTGTTTCATCAGGCGGGCGGTTGCTAATATGCCTTCTGCACGGCCTTCTTCCCGTCCTTCCTTTCGGCCTTTTTCCAAGCCTCGCTTTTCACCGATTTGGATTCCTTCTCTCCTTGCCGTCGTAACAACATTCTCATTATCCCGGTATATTTTTAGGGCAGCCTCATATTCTGCCCGTTCCTTCTTGTTCATATTGGCGATACGTACCAATTCTTCCAAGCGGGCAAACAAGGCTTTCTGACCTTTGAATGATAAATGTTCCAACTGTTCCATATGTTTTAAATTATACAACCAATAATCCAATGGGGTCTCACATTCAGATTCCTTTTTATTGAAGATAACTGGCCTTATGACAGTAGAGGCGCAGCGTGTTGCGCCTCCAGCAGGCATTATACCTGATAATTGTCGGAAAACTTTTTAACGGCATTGCCTAAATCTGATATGGGCAAAAGGTTGTTCCTTCTCTTTTAGCCTTTATTTCCTGGTCTGCCGGCAGGAGGCGCAGCACGCTACGCCTCTACAATTATCTTCAAACAAAATCTTAAACCCCCGATCCACAAACGGATTGATAAATACGCTCTTTCTCATAGCAAAGGTCTTTTGATGTTTTGCCCCAATAGCGGGATAGACAAAGATACATTTTTTACTTGAAAAAGCAAGACCCGTTCTTTACGAATGAAGTACAAACATAAAAAATCCCTGCCGCCCAAACGAACGACAGGGATTTCATTTTTTGAGATTCTATGTTTACTCTTCACAGGGTTACTGATAGAACATAAACTTTATATTACACTATTATTAATACTAATGTCATTTGTTCACCTTCGCAGGCTACTTACCTTTCCTTCATTGGCACTTTCTGAAAAAAGCGTGCGTTCTGAATCGGTTCATGACTATTAACTTATTTCATTTAATCTATTTATTAATTCCACTTTCCCCTTCACAGGATACTCATTCATCCGGCAATGCCGGTGGTGGACCAATTAATTTTTATGATTATTTCTTTTCATTGCAGCGGGATAAATCCCGCCGCAATTTTATGAATTGTCAATTGTTAATCGTCAATTATCAATTATTTAACGACTACCTTGAAGCTTTCGCCGTCAACTGATACTACTACGATACCAGCCGGAGCAGAAATCTGAGCGTTGTCTGAAGAAACTACTTCGTTAGCTACTACCTTACCTAAGATTGTGCTTACGATTACGTTCTTACCTTCAGCACCCTTAACTACTACTGCACCGTCAACACCTGCAACTACTACGTTACCAGCTGAGATTGTTTCGTTTGCGGTAGCAACTTCTTCTGTTTCACTCATACCAAAGATTGTAGCTTGGTTCAAGCCTTCACTAATCGGAGTACCGACTAAATCATTGTGGTTACCGTTATCTGTATAATCTTTACGTAATACCGGAATGTTACCATCCAAGCCTACCCAAGCACCTTCATAACCACCAATCTTAGCAGCTGCATTTTCGAAGTTGTTTTCGTTCTCAGCATCAGTATCATTGATGTCTGAAGATTCCATCAAGAAGTCTTCGTGGCCGAATTCTGTTCCTTCGTTAGGACCTGTGATGTCATCTTCCGTGTAACGGAATGACCACAAGAAGTTACGATGTTTCTTGTTAACATCAACAATACCATTGATCTTCTTATCTGCACCTCGAGTAATCTTCAAATTGGCCATCTTCACGTCAATCAAACCACCATCGATAGCTTCTTTCAGCTTTTCAGGATTGATTTTGCCATTGATATCGCGGATATCTTCCAATGAAGTTCCATTCAAAACATATACCAATTCTACGCCACCTTCGAAGTTCTTATAAACACTATAAACATTCTTCTGTTCAGCTTCCGGCAACTTGTCATTAGCAATCTGTGCTTCCAATGCAGCCACCAAGAAGTCGTAAACTTCAGTTGTGAAGTATTTGTCAATTCCTTCCTTGAAGGCATCCTTCTTGTCGTTCAATAACTCTTCAAATGAGAAGTAAGTGTGAATACCTTCTACGAAGCCCAAACGAGTACGGTTGTTATATTTGAACTTACTAGCTTCATCCAATTTGTTCAATTCATTGTATTTAGCCACTGAGTCATTGAAGTTAACCAACATACGACCTGATACATAACCATTGTAATATACATAGTGTTCCATATCATCCTTGTCAGCTGCTTCTGAAGATGGGAAGTAACCATGACCCGGAGCTTCCAGATAATCTTCGCAGTAATAACCATCAGCGATTGAGTCGTTAGCTACCCACAACATATACTGAGGCATTGCAATCGGAGCTGTAGCTGAAGTCACTACACCGTCTGCATACATAGCTGTCGTCTTACCTGCTGCCGGTTTGATTCCTTCAGAAGTCATACCCAAATAATTTACATCCTTACGATAAGTCAAAGAAGTCGCTGTTGTGTACTGGTTGGTTGACATTTCAAACAACTTCTGTTTAACATCACCCATACCATCACGTTTGTAGATATCGATATTACCATTTACATCACGAACTTCTTCTACTGGTTTGTACAGCGGACGGATATTAGTTTCAAGTGTAAATGCAGTGAAGTCTTTATTCCACTGATTATCCAAATCATAAGCATACAACTTATCCGGATCATTTACCATTTCCAAAATCTGCCAACCATTTTCAATATAAGTACGACCTTCCCAAAGAGCTTTATTGTTAGCATCTACCAAATCCGAAATTTCAGCATCCAAGATATTTGATTGAGAGAAAACAGCGCCATCTAAATCAACAGCATTAGCTGCTTTGTCACCTTTCACATTATCCAAACCACGAGCATCAACCAAAATGTAAGCTTCCTTTGTACGATCTACATTCACTTCATTTGATTTCAGATAGAATTCTGCAATCTTCACATCCTGACCATTAACCTCACTCAGCTTACGAACGGCATAACGTTGATTATTTGTATTATCATCAATTACACAAACATACTTGCGGTTGTTATCAACAGTATTATTGTCGCGAACTTTTAAAGCATAAACCGTTCTCTTCAACTGCGGTAATTTCTTACCATCTGCATATGTAACATCTTTACCATAGCCATATTCATCAGTAGCGATCTTTTCGATCTCGAACAAGCTCTGTTGTACGTCTGCTGAAATGTTGTCCGGATTTGTTACAGCCAAATATCCTTCAGGATTTTCGAACAAATATTTGAATGTATTTGTCTGTTCTTCATCAGAAGTCTTATCATTATAACGCAAATAATAAGGATGTTCTGCTGAGTAAGACAAGAATTCAGTCTGATCATCCATATCATACATACCCAATTCTGCATAACCATGGAAAGGATCACTCAAAGCTGCTTCGTTTTCAACAGCTTTAATAACCAAAGTATCAGCACAAGAGAATGCATTCTTTGTAAACTTACCATCTGATTTAGCTACATTATAATAATCACGATGGTTGATCAAATAAACAGCACCATCCTTTGTTGTATATAATTGGCCTTGGAATACAGGAGCATCATTTACACCATATTCACGGTTATAAATAGCCACTTCCGGAGTTTTGTTTACATTTACTTCGCCATCAGTTACTTGGCAACGAATTTGCTTAACAACCCATTGAGTTGCAGGCATATTGTTGAAGTCCTGATTTTCATTTTCTGCTGTATAAATCAAACGACCAACATGGTTGTATGCCAAATAAGAACCGTTTTTACGAGCAGCATTACCTGTATATGTCTTATTTGTCTTCAAGTTGATGAAGTACAAGCCATCAGCGACAGTTGTACGTGCCAAATAGTCTGGAGTATAGTTGTACGCCAAACGTAACCATTGTGTACCATCATTTGCCTTGAAATCTGCCAAGATACCTTCATACAGTCCATTGTATGTCAAAGTAGCACCGCTAATATTAACATTCGCTGGTGTATATTGAACATTCATAACAGAATATTTGTTGTAATTGGCATTGGCACCGTTGGTTACATAAGCAGGATTATCACCAGCTACACGCCATTGATTTGCACCTGCGTCTGATCCGTTCCACATCAATCTTTCTGCCAAATCCGGCTCTATAGATGTTGGATAGCCAAGAGCAGTCATATCAAACTTAGGAGCAGCAGCATATTTATTGTCAGAAATAGTCAAACCGTTCGGACTACCAACTGTCAAATAAGCTTGTACATCAGCAGCTGCCGGACCAATATTCTGTGCATACAAAGCAACCGGAACTCCTGCAGCTTTATTATATGCCTGAGCTTGTGATGAACTTGGTGTTCCAGTAAATGCAGTTCCCTTATTTACAGTATTAAAATAATATGCAGGAGATGTTACTAACATATCATTTTCATAAGTACTGCGTGAAGCATTTAACGGTTCGAATACCAAACTATCATTTGTTGCATAATAAGTAACCTTCCAGTGGTAACGAGCTATATCTGCATCCATAGCACCCTCATAATTTTCCAAATCATCGTAAGGGTAACCTGCTACGACCAAAGAATTATAGTTTCCTCCTTGTCCTGCTTCATACAATTTGGTCCAAACTTTCAAATAAGTATCTGTTGCTGCATCCATGTTCTTAAACAAGATGTTGTAACCAGCATATGCATTCGCATTAGAACCTGTTGTTGGACCAAAATTTGCAGTTGCAGTTGTTGCTGCAATTGTCTTTTTAGTTGGATCGAAATTGCGACGGTCTAACACATCAAAAGGACTTTCTACAGCCAACCAAGTTGAATCGAATGGATTGTTGTAAACAGTCAACGCTTCATCAGAGTTATGTTTGAAAATTGTATATTTAAAACCCTTCTTATTTTCAACATTTTCTCTTTTATAACCTGGAGTAGTTGATTGAGCTGTAAAATCTAATGTTCCTTTTCCATCCAATACTGAATTCACCTCAGCTGCAGTTAAAACCTTAGCACCTGCAACAACCGGACGAATGTGTAATAATGAAAGATTTCTTTCATTATCAAACAAATCTGCGTCCTGAAAATCTTTAGCAGAAGCTTTAATTGTCCTTACATAAAGTTGATCATGATCATAAGCAGCAGCAGAAGGTAATTTAACCATAGCTAAAGCCATGATTGAATCTTGAGCTGCAGCCTTGTTTCCAGCGTGGAAATGTGTATAAAGTAATTTATGTTTGAACCGATCTGTAGTTTGTTCTTTATACGAATTCCAAGACCACTGAGTAGCACAACCTCTCACTACTGTAGGATCAAGATCGAATTTTTCATTCGATAAATAACGTAACATTCCAGCTTGGAACTCTGTTGTATTTACATTATTATCTAAATTGCGAAGTTGATCAGCAGTCAATACTTGAGCATCAGTATGGTCTAAAGTCAGCGTATAACCTGTTTCCTTGTTTGTAAATTGGTAATAACTACCATTTACATCTTGACCAGTACGTTCAATTTTCCACAAAGAATGAGACAAAGTAGCATCCTGGATTGGCTTAACTGCTAAATACAAACGACCTGTTGAATAATCACGTTCTTGAGTCAACACATAAGTAACGGAGTTAGCAGCAGCATCATTACCCATATTAACAGTCAACTGATACCACTTATCGCTCTCTATGTTCTTTACACCAAAAATACCCTGGTCCAAAGAAGCACTCTTCACGAACTGCGAACGATAAGGAATCTCACCATTGCCGCTATGAGCATTCTGAGCCACTACCGGGAATGAGCCAGCCAGCAAAGCGGCGGCCATCAAAGTAGAAAACTTTTTGTTCATAATAAATAAATTAATTGTTAATAAAATAGAGTTTAAATCTTCAACAACTAATTCTACGAAGGGCCACAACCCCCGCGATTCATTATGAACGGGCATAAAAAAACGCGGGCTAGTTGTCTATTATTTTCATTGAGGCATCTGGAAATTCGCCCACATCACAATAACAGAACAATAGCCCGCGCTTATACGATATAATACAATCTACCCAACTAAAATGGCAGACTTTTCCTATATACGTAGTCAGCGCAAGCATTTACTGTCCATTATTCCGTGATGTTAAAAATTTTCCAGATTTTCAATGAAGGAATAATCTTCGTAAAATGCTTACATCATATGTATGAAACCGCACTCTGCGAACCGCTGTTCGCTACGGAATCACTGCAAAGATAAAGAGGTTTTCTGAATCAACAAGAAAAAACTTGTATTATTTTCCAAAATATATGGATTATAGGACGAAACGATTGGATTTGTAACACAAAATCCCCCTTTTCGAGGATATGAAAATAGCCGGCGTATATTCATTCATTCTCGGCGTGTTTTGAAGAAAAGCCGGCGTGTTTTGATGAAAAGGTAGGCAGCTATTTTTCAATGCCTGCCTACCTTTTTCTACGAAACAAACTTTATTTTTTCATTCCTTCCCTTTTGAAAGCATCGGCCACTTCTTTTCGCAGCCCCCGCCACGAAGGCATCGGCTTCAGTTCACGACGGATGGGCGCATCGTAGATGAGGAAGAGAAGCAGCAGGAAAAGACAGGCATACAAAACCCAGCCGTACAGCTGCTTGATGCTGATCTCCATCATCTGCTCGGCAAATCCTTCGATAAAATGCCCGAAGGGGAAAGGCGACTGACTGAAGGCTACCCGATCAACAGCCGCGCCGTAGCGTGCCATGTTGTCGGCCATGTAATAAGAAAATCCCTGGGTATAAAGGGCTGCGCCCATCACGCCTCCTACTACCATGTGCAGCATGTTGAATACACTCAGTCCCTGGAAGAAATGCTGGAATGTCATGATTTCTTCGAGGCAGACCATGAAGGTGGCACTCAGAACCGCATAGGCAAATCCACGCAGAGCCGACGGCAGATAAAGGTCGGATATCGGAATCTCGGTCGTAAGCAGGAAATAATAACCGCCTAAATAACCGGCCAAGGCGATGATCCCGACAATAATCAGGCGCAGGTAGTTGTAGCGCCGGATATGCATCCACCAATAAGCAAAGGCACAGCCACAAAGGACGCCTGCCAGAACAAACCAGCTCAGCTGCACATTCACCATGGCCTCGTACTTCATAATCTCTCCGCGGAAGACATCTTCCAGCACATGTTCGGTAGCTAAAAAGGCTTCTACCAGGGTGATCAGGATGAGGATGGGGAAAAGATGACGGTACGTCCACATCTTCGGCTCGATATACGGATGACGGATCGACAGCATACGGCCGATGCAGAAGAACAGGGTGACGAAGATGGCTACCGTCAGCCGGCGGATCACCGGACTGTTCCACCAGTCATACCAGTCGCCGTAGTTGAACAAATAAGCTACTTCGAGCAGCAAGGTAGCCCAAAGCACGGCGCCCAGCCAGTCGATTCCGAAGAGCGGTAACTTCTTGATGATCCGGAAATGGCGGGTACAGCCATATAGAATCAGCAGGTCGATCAACATCAGTCCGCTGATGAACAGATGCATATAGCTCCAGTGATAATAATACATGAAGGAAGTAGACAACAGGTTGGCCAATTGCATACTGCCCAAAATAACCACATGCAGACCGGGAAAGAATACGGTAAAATCACGCTTCGGCGTCATCCATAACTGGATATTCGACATGCACTCGAATGTTCCCTGTATTTTACAGATACCTTCAACAAAGCAGACGGCCCACAACAGGGGCAGAAAGGTAATATGCGGAGCCAGCAGGTTGCAGATCAAAGCCCCCGAAGCCGCGGCAATCATCAACGTCTTGTTGGTGAAGCGGAACTTCATCCGGAACAAAATCGGGAAATAGATGGCCATACCAGCCAGATTGCAGTACAGGCACATCATCAGGTCTTCCCGCATCAATGTCGTTTCACCCATCATCTCGTTGAGCGTACCTAAATAGATACCTCCCGAAAGCTGAAAGGTGAAAGCCATGAAGAGGTAGATCCAGGGCTGTATTTTCCGGGGAACGAAGTCCCGGAACATCGGCATGGTAAACGGACCGTTTAACTGTGGTGCTCCCATGATCAGTATTTCACTTTACATTCTACATTGAATCCGGCACGCAGGCGCTTCAGTTTCTCCGGATCGTTGCCCTGCAGACTGATCCGCACCGGCACGCGCTGTTCTACCTTCACGAAGTTGCCCGTCGCATTATCCTGCGGAACCAGAGAGACAGCAGCTCCTGTGGCATCAGAAATCGATTCGACAGTTCCGGTATAAACAACACCCGGAACCGCATCGGCGGGGAGAGTCACCTGAGCGCCTTCCGTAATGTGCGGCAGCTGAGTCTCCCGATAATTGGCGATCACCCAAAGGTCACTGGCATCTACGATGTCAACCATCGTCTGCCCGGGCTGAACAAGCTGTCCTTCATGGATATCCTTCCGGCCAGTTACGCCGTCACACGTCGCTACGATGACGGTATACGAGAGGTTCAGCCGGGCCAGTTCGACGGCTGCTTTTGCCAGCTGGACGGCCGCTTCATTCTGCCCCAGACGGTGGGTCTGTTCACTCTTCACCAACGAAGTAGACTGCTTGGCGCGCGAAACCTGGTCATACCGGGCTTTGGTCGCTTCGTAAGCCGTCCTGACATTATCATACTGCTGGCGGGTAACGGCTTTTTCCCGCAGTAACTTTTCACACCGGTCCAGTTCACGTTTGGCATTCTGCATCTGTACTCGCACTTCTTCGATGCTGGCATCGTTTACCCGAAGATTATTCTGTGTCGTTGCAATACCAGCATTCATGGCCTGTTGCCCGGATAAAGCATTGGCCAGATCCGCTTCGGCCTGAGCCAGACGCAGGCGGTATTCGGCGTCTTCAATCACCACGAGGGTATCGCCTTTCCGCACCGGACGATATTCTTCGAAATAAATCTTCCGGATAAAGCCCTGAACGCGGGTATCGACCGGAGTGATGTGTTGTTTGACCTGGGCATTGTCGGTATATTCCACATTCCCTAAATGGATAAAACGGAAACAGACATAAATAAGTCCGCCTGCCAGCAGACAAATGATAACGGTATTATAAATCAGTTTCTGAACTTTTCTTGTAGCCATAATTCTTGTTGTTAGTCTTTATGTTAGTAATCGGATATTATAAGGTATGCGTTACATACTTCATCTTGTAGAAGTTATAAACCACATTGATACGGGCATTGACCAGATTCAGGTCGGCGCTGAGCTTGGTGCTGCTGGCATCAAGCATATCGGTCAGCAAAGCCAGTTCATTTTCGTACCGGTTGTTCGTTACCTGGTAGTTCTGGTCGGCCAACTCTACATTCTTCATCTGCGTACGCAAGTCGGTAAACGAAGTGAGGAAATTGACATAGGCCGCCTGTACCGCGTTTTCCACCTGTTCCTGAGCCAGACGGTGCGTCTCTTCAGCCTTACGGACATTCAGCCGGGCCTGCTTGAGCTTACGGTTATTCTTGAACAGGGAAGAAATATTGTATTTGATGCCAATCCCCACATACCAGTAATTGAAGTTATTGTCCAGCACCGGGACTTCAATGGTAATCGGTCCGTCGAGATGTTCGGCAGCGACTACAGCAATTTTAGGCAGACGCTCCGAGCGTTCCAGTTTGACTTTGGCCTCATTCATGCGAATATCCACCTGTGCCTGTTGCAAGTCCAGATTAGACTGTGCCGCCATCTTCTGCCAGTCTTCTTCAGCTAATGTCCGGATCTGTTGGTCGAGCAAGGTAGTATCCGGAATCAGAATTGTCTCTTCCGGCAGATGCAGGGTTGTTACCAGCTGGTGGTTCATGATACGGCAGGCATCTTCCACCTGCGTCCGTTGCAACTTCAGGGTTTCCCGTTGCAGTTCATAACGGGTGATGTCATTTTCCAAGGCGGTACCTTGTTCGCAGCGGGCTTTCATGTTGGCAATCACCTCTTCCGTCAGTTCCAGATTCTTCTGCAAGACCTGAATCTGATTATGCAGCTTGTATAAGTTCAGATAATAGCCGGTCAGCAGGAAACGGATTTCCTGACGGTTCTTCTGCCAGGACAGCTCGGCCATCTGTTTTCCTAACTCAGCCAACTTGATACCACTGGTGATGGCTCCACCGGCATAAACGACCTGTTCCGCCTCGAGGGCAAAGTTATTGCCGAAATGCGGCATGTCGATCGACGCAGGATGACTGAAATCGCGGTCCCATAACTTGCCGTCGCCCCAGTAACTGGCCGATAAAGAAGCATTGATATCCGGCAGCCGTTGGGCTTTAGCTACTTTCAGAGCCTCGTCGGCTACTTCTTTCCCTGTCTTATACGTTTGAATACTCTGGCTGTTTTCATCGGCCAGACGGAACAGCTCTTCGATACCCATCACTCGCTGCTGGGCACGCAGGCCATGGCTACATAGTGCCGTACAACAAAGCACTATGAGCGTCTTGAGATTGCTCATAAATAAAATGGATTAAGATGATACGATTAATTGAAAATAAAAAGATAGAAAGGAAGGACAACGACTAAATCAAAGCGGCAGCACCCCATGAATGGAAATCATGGATCTTGTTCTTATAACGGATTGAAATAGAAATAAAATTAATCATAACGCTTTGTGCCGTTCTTTATTTTCGCCGCAAAATTAGAAAAAGGATACATAACTTGTAACCCTATATAAATTCATATTTTTGTATTTTTAACAGGCGAGCGACCTTTTGCCACCTTCACGCCAAACCCAAGGAATAAAATTCCTATCTTTGCCAAAAATATTTATTTATGAAGAGGATACCTTATTGGATATTTCAAATCCATGTGGATTACTGTTACTGATGGGTAGGAAAAGCCCAAATCCATACAGATTAGGACTTTCCTGCCTATAAGAATGGTATTTTTGAGGAGGATTATAGGTTTCCTGGTTGTTTTTTATTACTTTTATTGTCAGATCAGAGTTATTTCGAATATCGGATATATTTTAATAAAGCGTTGTGCTTTATCTATGCAATCTGGGGGAATTTTCATTGCATGCAAAAACAACACAGTGGTCTTTCGCATACGTACATAGGGTACAGTTTATTTGCATACAAAGGTTTCTCAAGATCTCCATAGAAAAATAGTACACAGTCTCACGCTTTCGTTTTATAAACCACTTCTCTTTTTGGGGCTGGGGGAGAGGGGAAAATCATGACGAATACTATGGAACATAATTATTGGTTACATCGTTCATCCTATGAATATAGATTGTCTCAAGTATTATTAGCTGAAAAGAATTTATTGTCAATTGGTTTCTCTGATTTCTCTGATACAAATTATCTTAATAGATTTTTAAATTCATCCCAAGAAGAATTTGATAATGTATTTAGGGAAGTATGGGATTACTTACCTAAAAGTCGTTTCTCTTTATGGTATTTCTTGCGCGAAATGAAACAAGGAGATTATGTGCTTGTTCCCTCTCCTTATTATTTTAGCATTTATAGGATTGTTGGTGAAACCCCTTTAAGCAATGAAACATTTGATACGAATGGGCTACACGATGTTTGGAACAATCCGGTTACTTTAAAAGATGACGGCTATTTGTATGTGAAAGGAGATGGAGAATCGAAAGCAGAAGTAGTTGATTTAGGTTTCTATTGGCAAGTCGAACCCATAAGTCTGAATATACCCCGTGCAAATTATGCTGATCAAGCATTAATATCAAGGATGAAGGCTCGCCAAACAACCTTGAATATTTCTGATTTGGCTGATGACATAACAGAGGCAATTAATGCTTTTGAAAATAATATGCCCATCTGTTTGCATGATTTGATTTTACAACAAACAGCAGATGCTTGCCTTCAATTGATTCATGACAAGATTTCAGCAAATAAGTTTGAATATTTGGTAAAGTGGTATATGGAAAAGCTCGGAGCAACAGTTGAAGTCCCTGCAAAAAACAGCACATCAACAGAAGAAGGAGACGCAGATGTTATTGCCTATTTTGAACCTGTTAAATTAGTTATTCTTATTCAGGTGAAAAAGCATCAAGGCAATACCGATTCATGGGCTGTAGAACAAATATCCAATTATAAGAAAAATAAAAATATGGGAGATTATACGTCTTTGCTTTGGATTATTTCCACATGTGATGACTTTACCCAAGAGACTAAAGAAAAGGCGTTGGCAGAACAAGTTCGTTTGATAAATGGGCGGCTGTTTACCGAGATGTTATTAGAAACAGGGTTAAAAGGTTTAGATATATAATAATATGGAATATACAGATTCTTCCCCAAAATTAATTTCAGATTTAGTTATGTCAATGATATGTACAGATTATCCTTGGTATAAAACTACATCTGCTTGTCCAGAGCAATCAAATGAGATCATTTTGGAGCTTCTGAGAGATACTGCGGTATGGAAAGAGTTTCATTCTGCTTATAGTTCAAAATTAGGATATTGGAAAAGAAGAAAACTGAGAAGCCTGTATTTTCATCCTAAGCAGGATTTGGTTGTCAAACAGTCTAAAATTATTGTAGGGATTTATTCTCAGATTCGGATAAAGAGAGAATATAATAAAACCATCTATATTGACGGTGTGAAGTATTCCGATTTTGAGAATAATATGTATTCGTATGATTTTGAAGTAAATCCGAATACTTTGTTTGATAGGTCTCATTCGGATAACGTAAGGCAATTAAAAGGAGAAGCCTATAGTTGCCATACATATATAAATAATGGTTTTAATTTACCGTTATGTTCTTCCTGTGAGGGGAAAGGCTTTTTCTCATGCCCTAAGTGTGGTGGATCGGGGCTTGGTGAATTAGAAAAGGTAGGAAATTATGCAAGTGGCCAAGCTAAATTGAAACGAGTTAACTGTACTAATTGTCATGGTGCTGGTCAAATTCAATGTGATGTTTGCCATGGCTCAGGAAAAATCAATATCCGCTCAGAAAGGTATCAGGAGTTGAAATTTTATAAAGAAATTCAAACAGCTCAAATGAGTGTTCTGGCAAAGATGCCCTTTTCAAATGATTTGATGCAAATATTATATACTCCGAAAGAATATCTTTTGAACACCGCAAGTCGTAATGATACTTTTAATAAAGGACGTTTGATTCTATCAAAGAAATCAGCATTTAATTCGGTAATTGATGAGCGTAACGAAATGCTGCGTAATGCAAACGATATAGAAAGGAACGTATTAGATCTTTACTATAATGTAGCGTATGATGATAACGATGGATTTGTCGCTTATTCTAAAGAAGATTATATACAAATTCCAATGACTACGATCATATGTTATTTTCATAATGTACCTCACGTTATTTATGCGATTACTAATTATAAGAAGCAAAGAGGTACTTATATTCCTGTTACTACATTTATAACAAAAGCATTGTCATGAAGAATATATTTGGAATATGGATTATTGCTAATATTGAATATGTCGTTTTGTTTGGCGTTATAATTTTCTTAGGTCTGCAAATGATCGAGTATCCCAAAGAAGCCGGTACTTTAATTCCTCTTTGTTTAGTGGCTGG
>ULUN01070646.1_pt1 | contig 24573 bp, 20 predicted proteins | sample 1958531 | NCBI WGS metagenome assembly ULUN01 (sample SAMEA4835761, study PRJEB28245) | human gut metagenome | biome: gut microbiome; material: fecal sample | place: Denmark | collected 2008
TTCTGCCAGAGGTATATAGTCAATATTCTCAATCTTGGCTACAGTCCGGTAAACACCGAACCGTTTGGCTGCCAGACAAGCTAATATGTTCGTGCTTGAGTTTTCTGTCAGGGCGATGAAGGCTTGTGCGTCCTGAATGCCTTCGTGCATCAACAGATCCATATCGCGGCCGTCACCATTAATGATTAATACATTTCCCGGCACCGCCTCAGCGATACGATAACTCTTTTCCTTGTTCGTCTCAATCACTTTTACCCGGATGTTATTCGGCAAATACTGACAGGCACGTAAAGCGATACGGCTGCCACCCATGATGATCACCTTCTTGACTTCCGGATTCTTTTTCCCGGCGAGCAAGCGTACATCTTCGATATAGTTCCGTGTTGTCGTGAAGAAGAGTAGGTCTCCCGATTCGATATGGTCGTTACCACGGGGAATAATGGTCTCGTTCTTTCGCTTGACGGCCACAATGTGATAGAACTTCTGTTCCATCAGCAACTCCGAGAGCATTTTGTTGACAATCGGTGCATTGTCGCGTACTTTCACACCGATCAGAATCAAAGCTCCACCGAAAAGTTCCCAGTATTGTCGTGCCCATGGACGCTTAACTGCCGTGACTATTTCGCGGGCTGCCAGCATTTCCGGATAGATCATCGAATTGATTCCTAATTTCTCAAAGAGCTCTTTATTCTTGGGTTGCAAGTATTCGTAGTTGTTGATACGGGCGAATGTCTTGTGAGCACCCAGGCTATGAGCCAGAATACAAGCAGCGATGTTGGTTGTCTCTTCGGGTGTGACGCTTACAAATAAGTCCGTCTTTCGGATTCCTACTTCTTCCAGGTCTTTCAGGGAAGTAGGATTGCCTACAACCGGAAGGATCTCCAACGTCGAACTCATCGTGCTGAGGCGTTCCTCTTTAGGATCCATCAGCACAATATCATGATTTTCCTGAGATAACATTTTCGCCAGGTGAGTTCCTACCTCACCGGCTCCTGCTATAACGATTTTCATACTTCATTTTGTTCTTAGTGTTCAAGGGTTGTTTTCTCATTGGTCGGATACGGTGCACATTTGCCGGATGACACCGGCAATGCTGTCTGCATCCATGCCACATAATTTGTATAGCTCCGGTATAGAGCCGTGTTCTATGAATTGATCGGGCACACCGATTCGTTTTACAAAAGGTGTATAACCGTGGTCGGCCATGAATTCGAGTACTGAGCTACCCAAACCACCGGCAATCACGCCATTCTCAATGGTGATGATGCGTTTGAACTTACGTCCTACTTCATGAAGCAAAGCCTCATCCAGCGGTTTCAGGTAGATCATATCGTAATGGGCTACTGAAATACCTTCCTGCTCAACCTGATCGATCGCTTTCATTGCTTCGTTACCAATCGGACCCAGTGACAGAACGGCGATATCATTACCTTCGCGTAGTTTCCTGCCTTTTCCGATGGGAAGGATTTGCATCTCATTCCGCCAGTCGCTCTTTTCTCCTTTACCACGTGGATAACGGATCACAAACGGACCGTCGGATATTTTGTATCCGGTGTACATCAGATTACGCAGATCCCATTCATTGAGTGGGGAAGAAATCACCAGATTCGGTATCGGCCGCAAATAGGCCAGGTCGAATACACCATGATGTGTCGCTCCGTCTTCTCCCACCAGTCCGGCACGGTCCAGACATAAGATCAGATGCAACTTCTGAAGAGCCACATCATGAATTACCATGTCGTAAGCCCGCTGCATGAAAGACGAATAGACATTACAGAAAGGAATCATTCCTTCTTTAGCTAATCCGGCAGAGAAGGTTACGGCATGTCCTTCGGCAATACCGACATCAAAAGCCCGGTCGGGGAACTCTTTCATCAGGTATGTCATGGAACAACCGGTCGGCATGGCAGGTGTGATACCTACGATCCGTTCATCTTTTTCAGCCAGTTCTACCAGGGTGTGACCGAAGACATCCTGATAGAGCTGAGGCTCATTCAGCTTGTGTACAATGATACGCTCACCTGTTTCCTTGTTGAAACGACCCGGAGCATGCCATTCCGTAGCCGATTCCTCAGCCGGCTTGAAACCTTTGCCTTTCTTGGTCTTGATATGCAGGAGCTTTGGCCCCTTCATGTCTTTAATGTCGTTCAGCAATTTGACGAGATAGCCCACATCGTGTCCGTCCACCGGACCGAAGTAGCGGATGCTGAAGCCTTCGAACAGATTGTGCTGCTGGGTTAGCAGAGCCTTCAGGCTGTTGTTGAAGCGAAGGATGTTATCCCGACGACTGTCGTCGATCAGATTGATCTTCTTCAAGCCGCGATAAACATCATAACGCATCTTATTGTAGGCTTGGCTGGTGGTAATGTCCACCAGGTATTGGCTCAGTCCACCCACACTGTGGTCAATGGCCATATTATTATCGTTGAGGATAATCAAGAGGTTGTTGGGATTGACCGACGCATTATTCAATCCTTCGAAAGCAAGGCCGCCCGTCATGGCTCCATCGCCAATCACGGCAATCACATGCCGGTCTTCGTGTTTCAGGGCAGAAGCCACCGCCATACCCATTGCTGCCGAGATGGAATTGGATGCGTGTCCGGCAATGAACGCGTCGTATTCGCTTTCTGCCGGATTAGGAAATCCACTGATCCCGCCGAATTTACGTAATGTATGAAAAGCTTCCCGCCGTCCGGTCAGAATTTTATGTCCGTAAGCCTGATGACCTACATCCCAGACAATCCGATCATACGGCGCATTAAATACGTAGTGCAGGGCGACAGTCAGTTCTACGGTTCCCAGGCTGGCTCCCAGATGTCCCGGGTTCTCCGACAAAACATCGATGATATATTGACGCAATTCCGCACACACTTCCGGCAGCTGTTCTTCGGAAAGCTGGTGCAAATCGGCCGGAAAATGGATCCGGTTCAAAAGATGTTCTCCCATGTTGTCAGCCATATCGCTTTATTTTTTTGACAAAAATAGAGAATAAAGCGCAGATATCACAATATGGGAAAGATATTTCAACCGGAATTTATAGGATGCTTGTCTTCTTATTTTGCAGAAAGGCTTTGATAATCGTAAAAAAGAAGAGGAAAAAGACCGAAGTCTTTCTCCTCTCTGTTGATTCATGTTCCCGCGTTTCGCAACGGGAGAAAACATATTGATTCATATACTAAAAAACGTCAAACAAGCAAACCTATGGTTTTCTTGCCGCTATGTCCGCGTTTCGCAACGAGGGCATGGCTATGTATAAAAAAGAAATATTAATTATAATAAAACGTTTTTCTTATTTTATTCTACTGGAACAAACTCCAGTCCACCGTCCCCCTTATCGCCATCTTCTGGCTTTTCTGGCGTGATGGCTGAGGTGTGTTTTGCCTTGTCGCGCAAGTTATAGGCCGTCTCGACATCGCGAATCAAGCCATTCAAGCCAGCCATGAAATAGAGGGATTCTTCCGTCTCGTGTAAAAGATTGGTTGCGAAAGCAAAGTCTGCCATCTCGCGGTAAAGGTCCATCAGTTGCCGGCGCAAGGCATCACTTTTGTTCCCCAGGTTGGCAGCAGCCCGTGCCACATCCGCTCCTTTCACCAGTGCCTCATACTGCTGATTGCAGGTCGAAAGTTCGTCGATGTAGTTCTCCAGCCCCAAGGTCGTGATCGCATCCTGAATCTCCGGCTTGTTCAAGTCGGTAAGCAAGCCTTTCACTGTTTCCGTCTGTTGGTTGTTGGGCAGGCGGTTCATCCCCGTATAAGGTTTCACCACGATGTAAAGTTTCTCGGCAGCCGCGCTTTCGGTTGGTATCGGCACGTTGCGCGAGGTGAGGATCCGTTGAATAATGGCTGTCCAAAGTGCGTCTCGTTGGCGGTCGATTTCCGCTTTCGATTTCGTTTCTGCCTTGACCTTCGTCTCGCGGTTGAGATCGTTCATCTCCGACAGATACGTTTTGGCTTCCTCTATCTGTTCAGCCGTGATACCCACTTTAGGTGCCCCCATCGGATCGCCTTCCTCGGCCGCCTCTTCGGCTTCCAACGGAAGCAAGGCCAGAAAACGCTCCATGAAGTTGATAAACTCGGCGTGCGAAAGCTTCGCCAGATTTATGCTTTCCACTTTGATATATTCCTTTCGCATATTATAGAAACTTTAAGTGTTAATATATTTAACCTTTGTATAGATTAGCGTGCTAATCCTGGGCTTGTACCCCTGCAAAAGGTGAATTAGCATGCTAATCAGGGTTGCGCACCCTTGCAAAAGATGAATTAGCGTGCTAAACCGGGCTTCGCACCCCAGCAAAGAATGACTTAGCGTGCTAATCTGGGTTTCGCACCCCTGTGAAGGGTCAATTAGCGTGCTAATTGATTTTATGTTATTAGGAAAAATCGTCAGAGTACTGACGAAACTAAGTTGTTTGCCCAACTTCATCCCTTCATTTATCATCTTACTCATAACGGATTTTCATAAAAACATAATTCGGTTCAACTTCTCAAGATCCACTAGCTTTGCGATATTATGAAAAAACTATCTAATATCCTTTTTTAGCATTAAAAAGAAATTTAGTTTCGTCAGAACTATCTTTCTTTTTCAATACAGCACAAAAGTAAAAATTAATTTACCATCTCCAACCTTTTTTGTACAAATATTTTCATTTACAGGTTTATGCTTCCTGATATTAATGGAGCAAACCATTTTGGATGTGTTTTGATAGTCTTTGCAGGCAGATTAGGGTTTCTCTACCTGCAAAGTTTGGTGCTGGAAGGTGATGCGGGCTACACCCAGATCGTTCAGTGCGGTGACGACTTCGTTAAGAGAAGCCGTGCGAGGAAAACGGAAATGGATGCGACGCTCCAAGAAAGACTCTGATTGCGCTGTGATACTGACGTTGTACCACGTGCCGATATGTTTCATCACTTCTCCCAGTGGCATATTATCGTAATCGAAGAGGCCTTCGGTCCAACTGCCGGCTTGTTTCAGGTTTACGCTGGTGATATTCAAGTGGCGGTTGTCTTGCAATACTGCCTGTTGCCCCGGATGAATGTCGAGTTGTTCCTGCTGATGGCCGATTCGAACATGGCCTTCGTACAGGATAACCCGGGCACGACTGCCGGGATAGGCGTTCACATCGAAGACGGTTCCCAGTACTTCGGTACGCATTTCACCTGATATTACCCAGAAAGGATGATTGGCATCGTGTGCAACTTCAAAGCGGGCTTCGCCGGACAAGCGGACTTCGCGTGGAGCATCCAGGGTAAACGAACGAGGATATGCCAGACGAGAGTTAGCTCCCAAGACAACTCGTGTTCCGTCGGAAAGGCGGACTTCGGCCGTTTGTTCCGGAGGTGTGGAAAGAACGATGGAATCACCCGCTTCGACGGTTGTCGTTTCGGAAGGTACATCCAAGGCTGCATAGAGTTCGATGGGACGTTCGTTCGTCCGTTCCCCAACGAAAGGAAGGCCTAAGGCGAGGAGACAGACCACGGCTGCCGCCACGCTGGCCCATATATATCGGTTGTTCTGACGTTGCCGGTGTTGTTGCCGGAATTGCTGCCATGCCTTTTCGGTCTCTTCGGCCGAAGGTTGCTCGCCTGCCGCTTCGCCCAATACCTGAAGCAGACGCAGGTCTTCGTCGCTATACATGTTCTTTTCTTCGTCGTTCATCGTTCATCTCCTTTCTTCCCCAAGGCTTCACGTAAGGCACGCAAGGCTTTGGAGATATGTTTCTTGACTGTATCCGGACTGATGCCCAGCCTTTCGGCGGCTACCCGGTAGGTGTTTTGCTCGAAATAGCAGAGGCGTACAATCGTCCGCGTGGGTTCACCTAAAGCTTCGACAACTGCTTCGGCTTGACGAAGCAGGCGTTCGTGTTCCCAATACCGGGCTTGCAAGTCGAATACCGTTGCTTCGCGGATGGCTTCCGCATGATCGGTTACCACTTGCCTGTGCTTGAGCCGGTTAAGAGCCAGATGCCGGACCGTAGTAAAAAGCCATGAGGCACGTTGTGCTTCAGCCAATGTGTCCCACCGTTGCCAGGCTTGTTCCAGGGCTTCGCCCACTACATCCCTTGCTTCTTCCTGATCGCCCAAAAGCTGCGTGGCATGCCGTACCAAAGGCGAGTATTGCTGACGGAACAACCCCTCGAAAGCGGTTGTCTTATCGTCGGTCTTCTTTTTCCAAATCATTCACATTCGTTTTCTGTCCGGCGGCAAAGATACGCTTTCCTGCTCAGATAGCCAATACGGCCTTTACAGACGGCTCTTCTCGCTTTGTCCGGCTCCTGAACCTTTGTACTTGCTCTTGGTTGCATTGAATTTATAGCTGACACGAACTCCGATGCGTTGGCTGTCCATGTAGCCGTCGGCATACGTGTTTGTTCTGTCTCCATAGAGATGTTCGAAACGAGTACGTTTGGCCGTGCGGAACAGGTCATATCCTGCTAATGATATTTGTAAACTTTGGTCCGGCAGGAATGTTTTGGAGATGCGGAGATCCACTCTTCCTTGCCGGTTGAAGATGGCGTAACTCTGCTTGGCTTGTGTATTGATACTTCCAGTCAGATTGATATACCAGCCTTGAGGCAACAAGAAATTATTGTCGAGTCGGAAACTAAACTGAGGTTCGTTCCAGAACTGCTCGATTCCTAACGAACGCGCATCAGAATGGAACCAAGAAACATAGGTGCTGATGTTGGGTTGCCAACAACCGATTTTAGGACTGGCGTAGATTCCTCCACCATACGCATAGGTATGTGGAATACTGGCCATCGTCATGATGGAAACACCCGGATGGGTTTCATCATTGTACGGCTTGAGGTATGAGGTGTACATATCCAGCGTATGATCATAAAACATAAAGATATTGATCCATTTCCAGCCGCCATCCAAAGAAAGGTTCCGATGTATTTGCGGGACCAGATGCGGATTACCATTGCTATATTGATACTTGTTGACATAAGAAACTGCACTTGATAACATACTATAACTCGGACTGAACTTGTTTAGCTTGAAACTCAAGCCGGCATTCCAGTCGCCTTTTCGATAGGAAACAGAAGCCGTCGGCAAGACATGATGATAGTCCGGACTTTGTGAGGGCTGAAAGATACCTGCTTCGTAATAATGCGTCTTTTGGTATTCATACCGTAATCCGGCTTGCAGGCTGAATGCTCCTAATTCCAAGGAATAATCGGCAAAGGCAGAAGCAATGGTTTGCTGGATATGGTCATCGGCATCGGCCGAGAAGCCGTCTTGCTCAAAACGGTCGCGGCGGTCGGTCCAGGTTTCTTCTGTTCCAAAGGAGAGATTTCCTTTCCATACGGATGTGGTGGCGATCAGCTTGGCTGCCACCAGACGATTCTTGATCCGGTTGGTCGAAGTGGCGTCTGTCTCGCCATTGTTGAGGACAATCTGTTCGTTTCGGTTTCTCCCTTGGTAGAAATCGGCATTGAAGTCGATATCCCATTTCCCGAAAGTCCCGGTATAATAAGTATTGACCGCATGTTCCAATCCTTTCTTTCCGGTATTGCGGGCATCCGATTCCAGTTGGTCAACCAATATGCCGTCCCGATACATATCGGTGGAACTGAGCGCTGTGTTCTGATATTCACCGATGTTCTGTTCCGGAGCATATCGTACACCGAATGACTGATACTCGTTCAGTTCGTAGTTCAATCCGATTTCCCCGTTGAAGTAGTTGTCGCGTCCGGTCGTTTTTTGATCCGAATGGCTTTCCCAAAGGGAAGATGTCTGCATTTGGGTGATGGTTTGGTTGGTACTATACGAATTAGATTCCCGAAAGTAAGTCTTGGCAAAGATATCCAGTCCGCCGGTTCGGTAATTCAAACTGAAGCCTTCGTTTCCTTTTCCTGCATGGCCTTGGTTATAATCCGCATAAAAGCTGCCGCTGAGTCCTTGTCCGCGCTGACGGATGGTGCGGATTCGGATAACTGCCTTGACATCCGACGCATACCGGGCGCCGGGAGTGGTAATGATTTCTGCCGAAAGGATTTCATTGGCTTGTAAACGCGATAGCTCGGAGGTGTCACGCACCTTTCGTCCGTTGATATAAATCTCAGGCGTACCTCGTCCGATGACCGAATAATTCCCGTCTGATCCTGTCACGAAAGGCAGATGTCCGATCATGTCTGCTGCCGAACCCATCAATGAAAGCGGTGTGCCGGTGATATGTGTCAGATAAGCTCCGTTCTTTCTTTCTACCAGTGGACGGGTTGCCGTTACAGTGACTTCTTTCAGTTGGTTCTCTTGCGGTCGCATCTGCAGATAATTCTCGGCCATGCAAGTAACCGTTTGGGACTGATAACCTACATACGTTACCCGCAATAAATAATGATCGGTATACGGATCGGGTAGGAGAAATGTTCCGTCGTCTTCCGTAACGCAACCGTTTACAAAGGTAGAATCTCCGGCTTGTAAGACCAATACATTGGCATACGGAATAGGTTTCCCTTCTTCGTTGACAACCTTTCCCCGGATATATTCAACTTTCTTGTTTTTATCCATCCGTTGTACAACGAAATAGTCCTGCCGTTCCAGGCAGATAAACGGCTTGTCTTTCAATACGAGCTGGATAGCTTCTGCCAATGGCTGCTTTTGGATACGGACTGTTACCCGGTAAGCTTCTACTTCGTCATTGACGAACAAGATATTCTTTCCTCCTTCACGTTCCAGTTGGCGTAAGGCTGTTGATAAAGGAACTTCGTTCAGTTCCAGGTCAATCAGTCGTTTTTCCTGTGCTTGCAGGAACGGAATCCAGGATAAAAAGAGTGCGATGCAAAAGATACTCCGTACCCATCTGTGTATTTCAAGTTGTTTCATTCTTTTTCGTGTTTGTCGTTTTACATAAGTTAGGTCGTGCATGCTTGACTTTCTATCTATATGACAACCGACATAAGCAATCGGGTACGGTTCCATGAAATTATTTTTTATTGGCTGCCCGATATTTTGGGGGAGAAATATAAAAAATCCGTTAGAAAGTAGCTTTAGCACAGTTGTCGAAAAGCTTTTTCATATCTGTCAAAAAGCTTTACCACATATATGATAAAGCTTTACCACAGTTGTCAAACAATTAATTTGCTACGGGATTTTAGGATAAACATGCCTTGTCCCAGAAATAAGTTCAGTGTATTGGGGCATAAAAGGCATCTTCGATATGCTCTTGGACTGAGTAGCGTCCGTTTTCTTTCTGCATTGTAATAATATCGAAGCGAACGGGAAGACAATAATTGAAATACCGGATATAAGCATCCGTAGCCGCAACGATGCGTCTGATTTTCTTGCGGTCGACAGCTTCTTCTGGAGGCAAAAGGCAACCGACGGAACGGGTCTTAACTTCTACTACAATTAATTCTCCATCGTAAACAGCCACAAGGTCCAGTTCGTAGTGATGAAAATGCCAGTTGGTATGTAGAATCTGATATCCTCGCTTTTCCAGATAGACACGAGCTTCCGATTCGCCTTCTTTTCCTGTATTATTCCTTTCTGCCATAATCGGTTTTTCGCAAATATACAGATTATTCTTTTGTATTTCCACGAAGCCTTGTACTTTTGCAGCATGAAACGGACAAAGAAATATTCAGTGGCACAGCCGAATCACCCCAGGATTCATAAGATTACGTTTATGCTCAATGATGATGAGTATAAAACCGTGCTGCGTTATCTTGATAAATACCAGATAGAAAATAAATCGCGGTGGTATCGGGAGACAATTTTGTCTCATATTTTGCGTACACTGGAAGAAGATTATCCGACATTGTTTAATGAAAATGAAATGAGAAGATGATCAATCCTTATGATGATACCTATTTTATGAAGCAGGCACTTCAGGAAGCGCAGGCAGCTGCCGAGGAAGGAGAGATTCCGGTAGGTGCCGTCATTACTTGCCAGGGAAAAATCATAGCTCGGGCACACAATCAGACAGAGCGCTTGAATGATGTTACGGCACATGCCGAAATGCTTGCCATTACAGCAGCCACCAATGTGTTGGGAGCAAAATATCTGACGGGTTGCACCTTGTATGTGACTGTCGAACCTTGTATTATGTGTGCAGGAGCAATCGGCTGGTCGCAATTGTCGACGATAGTATATGGAGCGTCGGATGAGAAACGCGGATATAGCCGGTTTGCGCCGCAGGCTTTTCATCCAAAAGCTGTTGTCAAGAAAGGTATTCTGGAAGAAGAATGCGCGGAAGAAATGAGGCGTTTCTTCCAAGGGAAAAGGAAGTAAAGTCTTTCTCCGAAAAGCCGGCGTATTTTCAAGAGAAGCCGGCGTAAATTGACAAACATACGCCGGCTTCTCCTCAATTGCTTATTATCGTTTTCTAGAGTTTCTTTTTTATTCTATTTTTTCATTAAAGCATCCAGGTGCTTGTAAAACTCAGGATCTTCTCCTACAACCGTTTTTACGATATTACCTTCTTTATCCAAAATGATCTTGGTTGGGAATCCTTCTATTCCGTAAAGCAAAGTTACATCCGGATTACCTTCGTTGCGGACATGAATCCACGGTAAGGCATGTTTCTCAACGGCTGCTTTCCATTTGTCTTCTGTATCATTGCAGTCAATTCCCACAATTTCCAGCTGACCCTTATATTTCTCATAAACTTGCTTCAGATCCGGAATTCCTTTGATGCACCATCCGCACCAACTTCCCCAAAAATCCAGGATGACATATTTGCCTTTCAGTGAAGAGAGAGTGAAGTCCTTTCCCTGAATATCTTTCAGCGTGAATTCAGGAGCAGGAGCACCTTCCTTAATCTTTTCCTGCGCTTTCCGACGTTCTTCCTGTTTTTCGTACGCTTGTTTGATTGATTGATACATGGGTGCCATCACGCCGTTGCGTACTGGTTCGGCAATCAAGTCAAGTAATTCCTTTAATTCATCATCTTTCAGAGCTCCATGTGTCAGTAAATAAACAGACACATCCTGATCAGCATGATCTTTTATAAAACGGATATAAGTATCCTTGATATCTTTTTGTCCTTTTTCGATTTGGGCTGCAACCTTTTGAATTTCTTCTTGAGAAACACCTTCCTGCGTTTTCTCGCGATATGCAGAATACAAGGAATCTATCTTTTGAACGATCGGTTCCATTTTAGTATTTAACTCATTCAAAGATTCATAGAAAGGTGCGCCGCCTAATTTATATTTATGCAATGAGCCTTCAATCGTTACAGATTTTCCCGGTAATAAAACGAGAGGAATTACTTCCATAGACACCGAAGGTCTGCTTCCATCCGGATTGGATTTAGAGGAAGGTAATTCTCCAATTTGAACATATCTTAAATCTGTACTATCTCCCAAGTTCAATGAAAACTTTCCGTTTACTAATGGAACGGTATCTGTGTATAATTTCGGACGTTCGGTACTTGCCAGATTCATAACGAACGAATGAACAATTAATGTGTCACTTCCAACTCCTGATAATGAACCGGAAATCTCACCCGGTTGATGAGATGAACAGGCTGCCAATAAGCAACAAGCTATGAAAGAAAACAACTTTTTCATGCTATTATGATTATGTATAGTTCTATTTATTGTTATTTGACTTCTTCATAATCCACATATTCTCCTTCATCCCGTCCGTAGACTTTCCGGTGTCTTCGATAACGAGGCGGATCATTGTCTACTTCTTCAGCATTTACGTATGAATCGGAAGACGATGTGTTTTGAGATCGAGAACTATACGTTTGGTTTTGAGATTGCGAGGTTGTTCTTCGTTGGTAAGTTTGTTGTCTTTGGTTTCCGCCATCTCCAAATAAGAATCTTTTCAGTCCGCGCAGTAAGGAAAAGCCCAATAAGAAAACGAGCAGAAAGAAAAGAAACACTATAAAAAATAAGAATTTAAACATAAACACTATATAGAATTAAGTACACAAACAGAAAACAAATACTCACGAACAGAGGTTTACTTATTCCTGTTAAAAAGAGACAAGATAAAATAAAGGACAATTGCTCCTGTCACTCCTAAGTATCCCCAGAACGTAATGAATAAAATAGCGGCCAGGAGCAGGATGTATCTGTATTCGTTCCCTTTCCAGGCAACAGACTTAACCTTCATGGAGAACATCGGAATTTCGGAAATTAGCAGATAAGAGGTTAAACAGGCCAGAATAATTCCTCCGTAGAGCAGCCAGGAAGCGTATGTTGGCAGCCAGGCTTGTACAGAATAGGCGAGTGAACCCCAGAATAGAGCATGCGCTGGAACGGGCAATCCGATGAAAGAAGAAGCCTGCCGGTCATCAATATTGAATTTCGCCAGCCGTAGGCCCGAGAATACAGGAATTACAAAGGCAAACAGCGGAAGTAATACGGCCCAATTCCCTTGTAATTGTAACTGCATTGCTGCTTGGGAAAAAAGAGCGTAGACAATCATTCCTGGAGCTACACCAAAGCTTACCACATCCGAGAGAGAATCCAGTTCTTTACCCATCGGTGAATAGGCTTTCAGCAGACGGGCCGCAAAACCGTCCATAAAGTCGAATATAGCTGCCGATACAATCCATAAAAATGCCGCGTGCAGATCGTTACTGGCAGCAGCTACAACAGACATACAACCTGAAAATAAATTCAGGCATGTAATCGTATTGGGAATGTGTTTGATTAGACTCATTTCTTTAGGTGTTTGATTTACCCAAACGCGCAATAGGCGTTTGGTTTCCCATTACTTTCTGGTCCATTTCTACCAAGACTTCTGTTCCAACAGGCAAATATACGTCAACTCGTGAGCCGAACTTGATAAAACCCATTTGTTCATCTACGTGACATTTGTCGCCTGGTTTGGCATACGTAACAATTCGACGGGCCAACGCTCCTGCAATTTGCCGTGCCATGACTTCTACTCCACTACGTGTTGTAATGACAACGGCAGACCGTTCATTTTCTGTACTGCTTTTAGGTAGATAAGCCGCCATGAAACGTCCGTTATTATGCGAAACATATTTAACCGTTCCGTTTACAGGGAACCAGTTGGCATGTACATTGAAGACAGACATGAAGACGGAAATCTGCAGGCATTTGCGATGCAGAACTTCATTCTCCATCACTTCTTCGATAGCGACGATTGTGCCGTCGGCCGGAGCAATTACTAGCCCTTCGGAGTCGTAGGGGAAACGCCGGAAAGGACTTCGGAAGAAATTTAATATCAGCAGAAAGAAAACAGTAGTTACGAAAGCAACGACATAGAAAAGACCGCCCTTGCCAACCGTATGGTACAAGGTAAGATTTACAATAAAGAATATTGTAAATAACGTAAGTAATAAACCGGTTCCTTCTCTGTGTACCTTCATTTTTCTAACTGAATCTATTTTTGTTATGGAATGCAAAAGTATTTATTTATTTGGAATATCCCAAATAAAATCACGCTTTCACCGGCTCAATGCGGGATAATGTGATGTACCATAAGTATCCGGAAACATTTTTATATCCCATTTGCTGGATCAGACGAATGTAATTACGCATTTGGGTTTGGTGATTCCGACTGATTTTTCCTCCGAACTTGTAATCAAGGATGATAACTTCCTCCGGATAGATCATAACCCGGTCAGGACGTTTAGCTTCCCCTTTTCCGAACAGAATGTCGACTTCATTTAATATTTTTGCTTGTCCGTCGTACCAGCGTTGCACTTCCGGTTGTTTAATATAGGTCTGCAGTTGCGCATTGAGCTGCTTTTCTTCTTCCCGGCTGATCACGCCTTGTTCCTGATATCGGTGGACAGCAGCCGGAATATCGTCTGCGACACGTACAATGCTCAGTACTTCGTGCATCAATGTACCTTGTTTGCGTTGCGGGTTGTCGAAGAAATAATTCTGTCCGCGCAGGCGCAGATGCAGGCGGTTGTCTGCTGAAATAGAATGCAGTTTCCTTAAAGGAAATTCCTGAATCTTCATATCTGCATTCTTTTGTTCGGGTTTCCACCAAGTCCCTTGTTCAAACAGGTTGTTTTCCCAGTCAAAAGATGCGGCAAGTGGAACAAGCGCTTCTCCTTCTGCTGTATCAGGAATCGACTGTTGTAAGCAGCTCCATAATAAATCGGCTATACATCCTATCTTCTCCAGCGAACCGTCGTCTTTTACCTTCTTTGGGCGGGGCGAGAAGACAATCAGTTCTTCCTTTGAACGGGTGAATGCTACATACAAGGTATTCAGGTTATCAATGAAAGCATGCAATTTCTCCTGAAAGTAATCTCGGGCAAAGATCGTGGATCCAAGGGATGAGCTGTAGCGCACAGGAACCAGATGCAACTGGTTGAAAGGCGCTTTCTCCGGATGACACCAGAGAACGACCGGCTTAGAAGGATTGTGATCAATTTCCCAATTGGCGAACGGAAGGATAACAGCCCGGAAGCCCAATCCTTTGGATTTATGTACCGTCAGGATTCGGATGGCATTCTGTCCGTCGGGCGTAGCAATTGTTTTACGGATACCCGATTCGTCCCACCAGTTCAGAAAGTGTCCTAAGTCGGTGTTTTCCTTCTGTACATAGTCTGTTATCAGATCGAGGAAGGCAAGGACAAAAACCTGTTCTTTTTCGCTGATATAAGGACTGAACAGCCGATATAACCCTTCCGCCATTTCATATAAAGGCAAGGTGGAAAGACGCTTCATCTCCGTTTTCTCTGCAGGAGTAAAGCTGGTACGTTGCCAGTCTGACGTCAGAATCCGATAGGAGAACAGAAGCATTTGTGTCCAGGTCTGGTTTTCCGGACTTTTCAGGTGATGCAGAATCGTAATGAAGAAACGTACCGCTGTTGAGCTATTCACATACAGCGCTTCGTCGGAAATGATATCATAGTTGAATCCGTCGTCAGGATGTTCTTCTTTGTATTGCAACAGATAATTGGCAACTTGTGCGCCTTCTCCGTTTGTACGTACCAGGATGGCAATGTCTTTCAAGGCATAACCATTGGTTTGCAGCTGCTGCAAGACGGCAGGCAACCGGTTGAGAGCGTTCTCTTTCCAGTCGGAATCTTCTTCTTCTGATACAAATTCAATACGGACATGTCCGTCTTTATCCTGGAAAGGAAGAGGAACCCGTTGAAAACTCCGTTGATATGCCGCCATAATGCGGGTCGAGAAAGCTGCTTGTGCTTCGGCATTCAATGATGATTGGCTCAAATCTTCATTATAAACGGTCTGTAATAGGTAAGGAGCAGCCGTAAAGAGCGCATTGTTGAATTCGACGATATGGCGGCAACTGCGCCAATTGTCTTTCAACGTCTCTTCTTGTATTTCATCAGCAGAGAAATCACGGGCTACTTGTTCATCCAGCAGCTTCCAGTCGGAGTTACGGAAACGGTAAATACTCTGTTTAACGTCTCCGACAATCAGGTTCGGGCGGTTATGAGCTAAACTTTCTTCAATCAGCGGACGGAAATTTGCCCATTGCATACCGCTGGTATCCTGGAATTCATCAATCATGTAATGGTCGATGTGAGTTCCTGTCTTTTCATAGATGAAAGGCGCGTCGCTTCCTGCAATAACTCGGTTAAGAAGTTCTGTCGTGTCAGCGATCAGCATGACATTCTTCTCTTCCCGATATTCGGCAATCTTATTGGAAATATCAGTAAGAATGCCTAACGTATAATAATAGCGCGTGATTTCACGGGCTGTATTGTAGTCCGTCAGCTGTTCAAAGCGGGCAATGGCTTTCTTGACATAGTCGTTTAACCCATTCTCGAAAGCTGCTCCAATGATGGCTTTCTGTCCTGCATCCATTTTCTTGGTAAAACAGGCTTCCAGGTTATCGGCGAATTTGCAGAATGTAGGCGTAGGCGGCTTTTTCTCGCCAGCTGCCCAACGGGAGAAATAAAGCATTTGTGAACGGTTTCCTCCACTGAAGTCAGTCGGTGAAAGACCGAACTGGCTCATGATCGCTAATCCTTTTTCTCCGATTTCCTGTATTTCCTTTTCTACTGAACGGATGATGCCATAAAGTGCATTCTTGTAGGTTTCAAGCGCATTCTTATCACTGATGTCATGAGCGACTTCTTCACTGAAAGCTTTGTAACTTTCCTTAAATACTTCACGTCCCAGTGCAGTAATGTCTTTCCGTAAGTCCCATTCTCCGCCTTCTTCTATCTTTTCTTCCCCAAAACGGAGCAACCAGCCCAACAGTTCCTTGTTTTGAGGTTGGTCTAACTCGCTTAATAAGCGGTCGATGGCCTCAGTTAGTACTAATTCCTGATCCATTTCGATTCCATAACCGCCTTGCAGTCCGATCTCACGGGTAAAAGCCCGCATGGTCTGTTGGAAGAAACGGTCGATCGTACTGATATTAAATGCTGAATAATCATGCAGAATGGCGATCAGAATCTTCCGGGCTTGACGGCGGACTTCCTTTTCTGTCAGTGAGTAAGCAGAGACCAGCAGCGGAATATAATCTGACTTTTCTCCAGAGGCCAGATGGTATAATTCTTCTACGATACGACTTTTCATTTCATCGGTGGCCTTATTCGTAAAAGTCACGGCCAAAATACGGTGGTACGCTCCCGGCTGGCTGAAGAGTAACAATAAATATTCGCCAGTCAGCCGATGAGTTTTTCCGGCTCCAGCAGATGCACGATAGATCGTCAGCATGGTAGAAATGTTTAGGGATGAAATATCTTCAGCGGATTACTTTTACTTGTGTATATCCTTCTTTCCGCAGGATTTCTTCTACTTTTCCCCGGAAATCTCCTTGGATGATAATTTCGCCGTCTTTGGCTGAACCGCCTACTCCGCATTTTACTTTAAGAAGTTTTCCTAAAGCTTCGAGATCGGAGGTCGTTCCGCAGAAGCCGGTGATGAGTGTTACTACTTTCCCGCCTCGGTTTCGTTTGTCGAGGCTTACGCGTAACTTCTGTTTTTCTTTAGGCAGAGTTTCTTCTTCCGGTTCCTCGTTTGTCTCATATTGAAAGTCCGGGTTCGTCGAATACATCACTCCCAGACGGCTTTTCCAATCGTTATTTTTCATGTTGAATTTCTTTTCTGGCGTAAAGCTACAAAAAGCCGGCCTATTTTAATGAAAAAACGGTATGTTTTTGGGAATAGTTACGCCAAGCGTTGAATTAAGACGGTTGCATAAGCAGCCATGCCTTCTTGCCGTCCAGTGAAACCCAGTTTCTCTGTGGTTGTCGCCTTGATGGAAATATCGTCTTCATCCACTTCCAGTACAGAAGCCAAAACACGCTTCATCTCTGGAATATGCGGATTCAATTTCGGCCGTTCGGCTGCTACGGTCGCATCTATATTTCCTAATTCATAGCCTGCATTTCGAAGCAATGCCATTGTCTTGCGAAGAAGAATCTTACTGTCGATATTTTCGTATTCATGAGCTGTGTCTGGAAAGTGATAGCCGATATCACGCATATTGGCTGCACCAAGCAGGGCATCACAAATGGCATGAATTAATACATCTGCGTCGCTATGTCCCAATAAGCCTTCCGTATGTTCAATCTTGATGCCGCCCAACCATAAATCGCGTCCCGGCACCAGCTTATGTACGTCGTATCCAAATCCTACTCTGATCTTCATGTTTGTCTTTTATTTGAATAAGTTCTTGATTCCGTCCATATCGAATGACAGTGAGAAACGCAGAGTCTGATCCAACGGGTTGCTTGGCACGGTGCTGACCAGATAAGCTGCATCCAACTGGAATACACTCATACGGAAGCCGGCTCCGAATGAGAAATACTGTCGATTACCCATATTCTCATTCTCATAGTAATATCCGCCACGTACGAAGAACTGTTGATTATAACTGTATTCAATACCGATAGATGCCATGATTTCCTGTAATTCTCCTTTGAATCCCAACGGAGAATCACCGAATGATTTAAACATACCGGTGATAGACGACATGGAGTTATATTCTTCTACCCGGTTGTTATAATCTTGTTCGTCTTCCTGTGTAGTACCGGTCCGCTGCGGTTCACTTGGAACCAGGTATTTACTCAAGTCTACATAAGCTCCGATCTGGTTATAATCGTCAATCGGGTATAATAGACCTGTACCGATCGATAATTTGGTTGGCAGGAACTGGTTGGTTCCGCCACCGTCATAGGATATTTTGGTACCGATGTTGGATACATTGAATCCGAAGCTCCACAACGCTTCAGCTTGTCCCATGATGACATAGCGTTCCAGATATCCGGCAATATCTGCTGAGAAGGCATTGCCCGGAACCATTTCCGCTGTCGGGTCAGCTCCTTGATCAGAACGGATATAGCGTAAGGCAACTGCCATAGAAAAGGCTTCTGATAATTTACGGCTATAGCTGACGTCTAAAGCCATTTCGTAAGGATTCAGAGTCATCAGTGTGGCACCACTGTTCTCGTCATTGTTTTGTACTTCACCAAAAGAGAAATAACGCAGAGAAGCTCCGATTGCCTGGCGGTCATCGCTACCTAATTTATAATAACCGGACAGATTTACTAAAGCCACGTCGTTGACCAACTTACGCAACCAAGGTGTATAGGAAAGTGAAACGCCGGCCTGGCTGTAGTTGAATACGTATTTGGCCGGATTCCAATATTGTGAATTCACATCGGGAAGCGTTGCCACACCATTGTCACCCATACCGCCACCACGTGCGTCTGGAGCAATAGACAAGGATGGAACAGCCGTATTGATCGGGGCAAATTGTGCCTTAACATTTTCCTGTGCGTACAGTTTGGTTGCCGAGATAAATAAAAGTACGACAAGACTCCAAAGCTTCAAACTACGATTTTTTATCATCTTTATTTCAATATAATCTTATTACGAATCACTTATATAACTGCTCTTTTCTCCTTTTATTGTGCAAGGATAATCATTTTATTCGCGCCTGTTGCCGTTTTGGAATTACCAGACCGCAAAGAAGCCCGGTAAATATATACGCCCGGACGCAGACGGGCATTGCCGTTGCCCATCATATTCCATTCCAATTGATAATCTTTAAAGGCTTCTGACGAACCTGTTTCTTCGTGGCTCCAGCGCAAACGGCCTGCCATGTCATATACTTCTATTTTGACCGTCAGCTGTGATTCCGGGAAATTGTGCTTCAGGTGGAAAGTCACCTGTTCACGTGCCGGAACCGGTGTCGCATATACGGAAATCAGATTCGGCTTCATGTCTTTTACCACCTCAAACGTGAATGTCTGTGTCGTTGAATTATTCAGGACATCCCATACTTTGAATTCGGCGGTATGCAGGCCAGCCTCCAGTTGCGGAATCGAGAAGATCACTTGCCCGGCACCGTCGTTGCCAACCAGCTGATAATAATCATTCAGGTTATAGCTCTTTGATGTCTGATTGTCGATAATCAGCATCATGTCGTGACCAATGCTGCTGCCTGTAATGTTGATACCGCTTTTATCCCAAAGCGAAGCCACAAACAGCGGAGTGGAATTGACTTGTCCTCCGTCTACAAAGGTTGTATCGTTCAGATACAGATAACGGATCTCGGGACCTTCTGTATCGTCACCGCCCGTATCGGATGTACCACCCACGCGGAAATCCATGAAAGAACCTTGTGCCTCGATAGAATCCTGGTTGTTCAGGGCATAGAAGTTCATTTTACCGAAATCGTTAGAGTAGGCGATATCTTTCGGAACCGTAAAGGTAAAAGAAAATTCCCCGTTACGAACCGTATCATTTCCTATATATAATGTATTGGGATAATCTTCATACTGGAATTTTGTCCCGGTACTGAAATTATCCAGCGTTGTGATTGTCGATTTGCTGTCGAAGATAGTTGATTGCAACGGCCCTGTAAACCCACTGTCTTTGGTTCCGTCCGGTTTCCGCACTTCGCCTTTGATGGTAACTCGTTCCAATGCTTTGATTGTAATATCTTCGGACGAATCTACCGGCTTCCCATTGATTTCTGTTACAGCAATACTATAATCGGGGAAAGTCAGCGTCAATGCAGGGTCACCAATCAAGGTGAAGTTTAATTTGTTGGAATCAGTTCCCATGCCTTGCTTGGCTTTCATCATCACTTCGCCCAACGTGTAACGCCGGTTGCCCTCTCGAGAGAACAGATTACGGATAATAGCCTGGTTAATGACCGCATTGTCTTGTGAAAAGACGGCACGCGTAGTGGTAAATAAGGCGATACCTCCACTTTTCTCGTTGAGGAATACGGATTCGCCTGCCGAAGTAGCCAGGGCATCAAAGCGGGTAAAGTCGCAAGTCGCTGTAATCCATAAAGGCAAATACGGATAAGTGGCCTGCTGAATATATGATTGCGTCATTACAGCTTCGTCACTCCAGCTCGTCGTATTGCCATGTCCTGTATAATTCAGTACCATCAGTCCGTTTTTCAGCTGCTTCTGTAAAGCCGCTTCTACATCCGGATAGGACGCATTTCCGCCTGTCCGGTCTTTCGTATACGCGTCGAAGTAAAGCTTGTTGATGCGGAACTCCGGATGATTTTCTTCTACAATTTCTGCCAGCGCATCAGCCTGCTTCATATGTATATTCTTGTCGGAGTCGGCATTACTTCCGTCATCCGCCACAAATGTGATGTTGTTCTTCCAGTTGCCCGGAAGTGTATTATCCATGTAGGAAATAATTTTGTCGACTGCTGCTTTGGCTTCATCGTTCGTGCGGATAGGGAAGCGGCCGATGCCCACACAAAGTTTTGCCGAAGCTAATGACGCGCCACTGCCGTCTTCCAGGAAACCAAAGTAATCGTCGGTGGTATATGAATAGATGTCGATTGAGTTCTGCGACTGGTAGGTGAGGAGCATATTGGCCAGTAACGAACTGTTCTGCTGCCATTCGCGAGTCAGTCCGCGGTTGTCATAACAGCCGTCGCCAAACAACAGCAGGTATTTCAGCTCCTCCGGGTTCCGGTCGTAAAACATTTTCATCAGGCGGCGGTAAGCTGTTGCATCCGGTGTTCCGCTTGAGAACTCGTTGTAGATAGGTTCCGGGTTGATAACTTCAACCGTCAGCCCGTTGCGCTGGCGATGTGCTTCTGCCAGTCGTTGGGCCTGTGTTGTAAAAGCCGGAGGAACAATGATCACCATGTTCGGAGTTTCCAGCCCGTGCAGGTTTTGTGTAGAAACTTCGCCCACGATTTCCGGTGTATCGGTCAGTTTATCCTTGTCGAATGCAATATATTCCTGTAATTGACTGGAAGCAGCCGCCGTGAAAGAAAGGTTTGTCCCATCCAGCGTGGTCTGCATCCGCTTCGGATTCGTCACGTCGGTTACGTTCAGTACGACAGTCGACTCGGAAGCATCAGCCAACTCAAAGCGGGACACATTGTTGATGGCGTCTATACTGCGGAAGGCGGTTTCTGTTCCGTAAAGTTTCAAGGCACGTTTCATCTGGAAACGGATATAATCCAGATATACATTCTCGTCGCCTGTTTTTCCGTAGGTGACTTCCATGTTGACCGACTCGCTTTTCTCACCTTCCCACGTTACACTCCCTGATGCCGCTACGGCTTTGGTGTAACTGGCATTCGATGTAGGAGCGGAGATGGAAAGAGAAAGAACGGCATCGCCGACGGTAAGCGTTACAGGTGTCCGGCTGGTGGTGCGGGCAATAAAACGCATCGTTACTTCGGCATCGTCGGAGGTGATTCCGGGAACAGAGAAGGTGAAATTACGGGTTGTCGTCGAAATGAACGATTCCCCGAACAATTCGCGTCCGGATTCATTGACGGCCACTTCGTCTTTTTCCCATACCTGGTAATCATCGAAGGTGGAAATCTGTCTGACAGCACCTTCTACCGAAGCTTGTTCCGGCATGTCCTGTGTCTCTGTTGCGTCGGTTACAAAATAATATCCGGCGGTAGCGTAAGGATTGTTGGTATGAACGAACAGTTTGTTTTCATAACTCCACTTAACAGTTCCTCGGGCATAAAAGTAAATTGTTGAGCCGTCTCTCCATACCGGAACGGCAGGCAAGTCGTCGTGATAGGCCGAGTCTGAGAATTTCTCGTCGAGTATCCAGCCTCCATATCCGTAAATGGAAACTTTCGACGGATCAGAAAAGCCCATCTTGCTCAGGTCTGAGGCCGTCAGTTTGTACACTCCGTTCTTTGTCACTTTGATTTTTACCCAGCGGCCTGAAGAAAGAACCGACTGCGATGTATAGTTCCCGACAGCCCAAGCCGACGAAAATGACAAAAGAACAGCTATAAAGAAAGACAAAAATCGTTTCATACTACATACTTCCCGAAAATTGACAATTGAAAATGACGAATAATCAGTTGTTAATTTTTACTTGTTAATGGTTGCTTGTATGAGCCTATCAACGTACATGGAAGTCCAGTAGTTTCCGTTCGCCTAAATATCCTTCCAGATGATCGCCAATGCTGACCGGACCAACGCCGACGGGTGTTCCAGTATAGATCAGGTCACCGATCTTCAACGTAAAGAAACGGCTGACATAGGCAATGACCTTGTCTACTGGAAAGAGCATATCTGCTGTATTTCCCTGTTGAACCGTCTTTCCGTTAATGTCCAGATGAAACGATAACTGATTAATCTGACCAGCTTCTTCCAGCGGAATGAAAGTGCCGATTGCCGCAGAGTTGTCGAATGCTTTACTGATTTCCCACGGCAGACCTTTTTCGCGCAAGCGCCGTTGCAGGTCTCGGGCTGTAAAGTCAATGCCAACTGTTACTTCACTGTAATAGCGGTGAGCAAAGCGTTCAGCAATATTCTTTCCTAACCGGTCAATCTTCACTACCAGCTCCGTCTCATAATGAATCTCCGACGAGAAATCCGGAATGAAAAAAGGCTTTCCGTCTTTCAATAACGAAGAATCAGACTTCATAAAGATGGTAGGCTCTGTTAATTCTAACGTATGATGCAGCTCTTTATTGTGGGCCGCATAGTTCATTCCAACGGCAATTATTTTCATTTTAGTGATTTATTGAGTTCAAACGATTAAACATCACGGCCAGATGGGCGTACATGGATGTATTTTGTATGACGATATTTTCGGGTACTCGGATGCGGAATGGTGTAAAATTCCATAATCCCTTGATGCCTCCGGCTATGATCTGGTCGGCTACTTCCTGGGCTTTGTCGACGGGCACGGTAATTACTCCGATGGTAGCACCCAGCTGTTCACGCATTTCCGGAAACCGGTCAATATGATAAACCGGAATACCGTTGATCATTTGTCCTTCAAGTTCGGGGCGGACGTCAAAGCCGGCTACTATATCCAGACCGTATTGCTTTAGTCCGGTGTCATGAAGCAGGGCCGCTCCTAAGCTTCCCACGCCAAACAGGAAGGCTTTGTGCGATGAAGTGAAACCCAAAAAATCTTCCAGCTCTTCTACCAAGGCATCAATTTCGTAGCCGACACGGGTTTTCCCCGTTACATTCACGAATGATAAATCTTTGGCAACCTGACTGGAATCTACATTGATTTCCTTTGAAATCTGGGTAGACGAGATGACAGTTTCTCCTTTTCCTCTCAACAGCTTCACAAAAGCCAGATACCAGGGTAACCGGCGTAATGTCGGTTCTGGTACCTTTGTTATTGTTCTTATCTCATCACGGGTCATTTGTTCAGTCTTATTCATTAACCTCGGCTTTGTGTCAAAACAGATATGGCTAAGAGACCTGGCTATACAGGGCATCCTCTGTTTTTGTGAAACTCTGTACGGATAAATATCTGTTCCCGACATTTCCAAACCGATTGCAAAAGTACGATTTTTCCTCGACTTAAGCAGAATCGTATGGTGAGTTTTTAGACGGATTACATATTCACCTCGTGATGCAGATGCTTCTCGATGTACATCTTCAGGATATGAATGGCAATTTCGTTGTTCCCGCCTTCTGGAATAATCAGATCGGCATATCGTTTGGTTGGTTCAATGAACTGCTGATGCATGGGCTTGAGTACTCGGGTATAACGCTCCATCACCGCTTCGGCTGTCCGTCCGCGTTCCACAACATCCCGCTGGATGACACGGATTAACCGTTCGTCGGGATCGGCATCCACGAAGATTTTCAAGTCCATCATGTTGCGTAAATCCGGATCGCATAAGGCCAGAATTCCTTCAATAATAATCACCGGACGCGGTTCTACATGAATCGTTTCTGCCAGTCGGGAACTTGTCTGGTAGTGATATACCGGTTGTTCGATGCTTTTCCCTTCCTTCAACATCTGAATGTGTTGTAGCAACAATGGCCAGTCGAAGGCATCCGGATGGTCGAAATTGATCTGTTGCCTCAATTCTGCCGGTACGTGGCTGCTGTCTTTATAATATGAATCCTGTGGAAGGAGCACTACTTCTCCTGGTTTCAGACTGTTTACTATTTTTCTTACCACGGTCGTTTTTCCGGATCCGGTTCCACCTGCTATGCCAATAATAATCATACTTTTGCTTATTTGAATCGTTTTGTTACAAAAGTACAAAATATTACGAGGTAATCTGCATAATCAGGCAAGAACTTCCGGCATAATTCGCAGCGGAATGGCTGGTTAGCTTTTTCTCCATATAAAGTCTTTACTGCGTCAACCCCTTTCCTTTATAAAGAGATTTTGAGTCAACTAAATCCGTTCAATGATACAACTAAGTCCGTTTGAAGGCAGTGTGGGCGACACGCTGGAAGCCCGTTATCCTTTGGACG
>ULUN01012597.1_pt1 | contig 24394 bp, 19 predicted proteins | sample 1958531 | NCBI WGS metagenome assembly ULUN01 (sample SAMEA4835761, study PRJEB28245) | human gut metagenome | biome: gut microbiome; material: fecal sample | place: Denmark | collected 2008
CTACAGGATTTTCTCAATGTCAAGTTCCCTATGGGTCACCGTTATCTTAATGTCAAACCTGTCGGCCAGATGCTGGGCCAGATGCTCGGCGCAGTAAACCGAGCGGTGCTGTCCGCCAGTGCATCCAAAACAAACTTGAAGATGGGTGAACTTCCTCTCAATGAAGCATTTGACATGGTTATCGACAAGGTCATAGACGTTGTTCAGGAACTTTGTGATTCCGCCGTCATCCTCAAGGAATTTTATGACCTCCTTGTCGAGCCCCGTGAACTGACGGTAATGCTCGTACTTGCCTGGATTGTTGATGGCGCGGCAGTCAAAGACGTAGCCTCCTCCATTGCCGGATGTGTCAACAGGGATGCCTTTCTTGTAAGCGAAACTGAAGACTCTCACTTCCAGACGTTTGTCCTCGGCGATGTTGTTGAACTGCGACATCGTGGTAAGTTTGGTGAGGATCTCGTTCAGATAAGGATAATCCTCGAACGGCTTCTGGAGAAGGCGACGCAGATTACCCAGAGCGTAAGGAACGCTCGCAAGGAAATGCGGTTTCTTCTCGAAATAGCCTCTGAAACCGTACGCGCCCAACACCTGGAGAGTCCTGAACAGGACAAACAGCCTGAGCCTCTCGTTGAAATGCTCCTCGTTGACCTCGGTGTAACCTTTCAAAGCGCGTAAATATGTCTGAACCATTTCCTTGCGGAGGTTCTCCGGGTAACGTGAGCGGGCCTGCCAGACGAAAGATGCCACATCATAGTAGATCGGGCCGCGCCGTCCACCCTGAAAATCAATGAAGTACGGCTCGCCGTCCTTCATCATCACATTCCGGGCCTGGAAGTCACGGTACATAAATGTGTCTCCCATATCCTGCATCAGGTCCGTCTTTAGCCTCTCGAAATCGTCCTGAAGCTTCACCTCGTTGAACTCCAGTCCGGTAGCTTTCAGGAAGCAATATTTGAAATAGTTCAGATCGAAGAGGATCATCCGCTCGTTGAAAGCCGGCTCCGGATAGCAGACTGACCAGTCCAGCCCCTCGGCTCCCTTGAACTGAAGTTTCGGCAGCATCTCCATGGCACGGCACAGAAGACGGCACTCGTAGGAGCTATATTCACCGCTCTCGCGCCCTTGGGAGACAACCTTGTAAAGCTGGTCATCGCCAAGGTCTTCCTGAATATACCGCATTCCGTCCTCACTGACAGCCAGTACCTTAGGCACTTTTATTCCTTTGCTGAGGAAATGCGCGCTGAGACGGATGAACGCGTTGTTCTCCTCGCGGCTTGTCCCTATGACACCTATAATGGAGATATTCCCGCCCTTGAGACGGAAATATCTCCTGTTGCTTCCGGAGGAGTTAAGTTCCTCCGTGTCACTTACTTTCTGACCTGTATAACTTTCAAATAAGTTCCTGAGTTTGTCCATTAATGTCTAAACTGTTAATAGAGACTGTTGTAGGAAGCAGTTCTGTTTGAGTAATAATTGTATTGGTTGGCCAGCTTACCGTACATCTGGCCGAGAACCTCAAGGTAAGGCTTTCCTTCCACAAGTGTGAGCCTATAGACAGTGTCATCCACTTTGTAGAAGTCCATCCCGTCCATCGTTATCGTGTCGTAGTCGTCAGGAAGATCCTCGACAAGGGCTCCGGCCGGAGGAACGATGACCTCGTACTGGCCGTTGGAGTTGACGATATAGAACACCCCGTCCTGATAGTAGTACGGCTGGTTGGCGTAGGCGTAGCTCTGCACAAGACCAAGACGGTCCGCAAGTGAATAAGCGTTGTTGGCTCTCGTAGAGTTCAAAGCGAACGAACTGTTCTGTGCGGCGATGGTGGCGTTGTTCTGAGCGATTATCCTGTTCTGCTCCTCGATGATCCTGTTGTTGGAATCGATGGCGCGGTACATCCGGTAAGTGTTGTTGTAGTAGGCGAAGCGAACCGACGCGAACACAAGATCCGAAATCGCACGGTCGATGCAAACCCCGAACGGAGGACGGCAAACCACGAATATGTCACCGTACGGACGGTAATATATTCCGTCATAGATGCAGTACTCTACTCCCCAGTAAGTCATTCTTCTGTAACGAGGTGGCAGGTAGTGAACCCTATAGCCATAGTAGTGGTGCTCATGCGCCCAGAAATGCCTCGGGCGGTCGTATGGCATGAAGTCACGGTCGCGCGGCGGGATTCTATGGACGTTACGGTCCTCCCCTATCCTCATGAAGTCGCTTCTTCTCTCCCTCATCACATCCTTTCCGCCATGTGCGTTACGGTCGTAGGAAGTCAGACCTCCTCGGGTGGCGTTTCCGACCCTCTGGGACTGCTCCCTTCTGGTGTCAGACGCGGAACTTCTTGCTGAAGTACTTCTGGAGGATGAAGATCCGATCTGTCTCGCGACCCTGCCTCCTGGACTTCCTGTCGATGAGGAAGACTCTCCGACAGACGAGGATGAACTTCTTACAGATGATGATCTCTCTGAAGAAGAGCGTCTTACCGAAGACGAGCTTCTCACGGATGAAGATGACCTGTCAGAAGACGAGTTCCTTACTGATGTAGAACCCGTAGAACTTCTTCGGTTGTTATCCTGCGACCCCCTCGACACGCTGGAACTACTCCTACGGCGGTTATTGTCCTGATAGCTTCCGCTGTCACCGCTGCGGGAAGAAGACCTTGACGCGGATGACGAGCTTCTCACTGAAGAAGATGATCTGTCTGAGGACGAACTCCTTACAGTAGTGCCGCTACTTCTTCTGTTATTGTCCTGCGAACCGCGTGAAACGCTCGTGGAAGATCTGCGGCTGTTGTCCTGAGAACTCCTCGACACGCTGGAACCACTCCTGCGGCTGTTGTCCTGGGAGCTTCTGGACACGGAAGAACCAGAGCTTCTTGTAGAGGAAGAACCAGAACTCCTTGTTGCGGACGAGCCGGAACTTCTCGTGGAGGACGAACCCGAACTTCCTGAAGAAGAAGAACTTCTGGACGAAGATCTGGTCTGGGAAGAAGTGGTGGTGCTCCTCGATCCGGAAGAGAGTCTTTCCTGTGAATATGAATCAACCGGTGATGCGATAAGGGCCAATGCCACGGCCGATGCAATCGCGATGTTCAGAATGTTCTTCATTTTGATTCGGTGTTAAGTGGTTTAATTATATAGCCGATACTTACGGGATAGTGTCCTGAAAGCCTCGACATCCTTTGACCAATAGTCAGCGATGTCCTCGACTTTGAGACGCTTTCCGAAAGTCGTTCTTACATAATCCGTACCACAGACCTTGTCGAACATATTGTTGCGCCCCTTCGAGAGGGCGAAAGGATTCTTGTCCGGATAGAGTTCGTTCACGGCCTGCATCACGTAGAACTGCGTCAGCGTGCAGGAGGCGGCCTCATAGTCAGTGTAGTGGAACTGAACGCCGTGGATCAGCTTTCCTTGAAGGCTTCCCGAGAACGGCTTGAAGTGGATTGTCCTGAACGCCACCCCCGGAAGGTTGTAGCTGTCAAGAAGCGCCTTCAAGGCATCGGCGTCAATCCATTCGGCTGCGAAAACCTCGAAAGGGAGAGTGTAGCCGATGCCGATGTTCAGATAGCCCTGGAACTCACCGGTTATGCCGGAGGACGGATAGTTAACGGCGGACTGAGGGTAAGGAATATTCGGGGACGGCAGCACCCAAGGAAGGTTCGTGTCCTGATAGAGCATATTCCTTGTCCATCCTTCCATCGGAATGACGGAAAGTCTGCATTTCAGCGGTGCCTCGTTGCCTTTCTCGCCACAGTTCAGGCCTTCCTCGTTCAGGAGAAGGGCGAGCTCGCCTACAGTGAGGCCGTAGATGTAAGGGATCTTGAACTCGCTGACGAACGAATGGAAGCCCGGCTCCACGAGACAGCCTTCGATCTTGTTGCCGCCCAACGGGTTAGGCCTGTCCAGAACCATCACCTCGATGCCGTTCTCGGCGCAGGCGCGCATAACGAGACCGAGGGTGCTGATGAAAGTATAGGAACGGCTGCCGATGTCCTGGATGTCATAGACAACGATGTCCAGCCCCTCAAGCATCTTCTTGCTCGGCTTGCGGTTGGAGCCATAGATCGAATAGACCGGGATCCCTGTCTTAGGATCCTTGAAATCCTCCACGTGCGAGCCGGCGTAGGCATCCCCGCGGACTCCGTGCTCAGGGGCGAAAAGCGCCTTGAGGTTGACTCCCGGGGCCTCGTGGAGTATGTCGATAGTGGAGCGGAGATTATGGTCGATACCGCTCGGATTGGTGACCAGCCCGACATTCTTGCCGACAAGTCCCTCGAAGCCACGGCCTTCAAGCACTTCGATGCCGGTGCGTACAATCTGTTTCTGTCCAGCCTGCGCGGAAAGGGCCGACAATGCGGCAACGGAGAGCAGGACGGTGAATATTCTTTTGACTGCGTTCATATATTCATTGATTATCAATTCGTTGATTATTTCTTACCATATTCAGGATCGATCTTGCGGTCGGCGAGGAAGGTGACGACGACGGTCGCTATGCAGCAGACAATCACCATCCAGAAGAAGCCCTTGTAGCCGAGGGACTCCTGCAGGAAGCCGGCGAACATGCCCGGTATCATCATGCTCAGCGCCATGAAGCAGGTGCAGAAGGCATAGTGCGAGGTCTTGAACTCGCCTTCGGAGAAGTACATCATGTAGAGCATGTAGGCGGTGAATCCGAAGCCGTAGCCAAACTGTTCTATGGCGATGCAGGTACAGATTGTGGCGAAACTTACAGGCTGTACCACAGCGAGATAGACAAACGACAGGCAAGGAAGCGTCATAAACGCAGCCATGATCCAGATGGATTTCTTCAGCCCAAGACGTGATGCGAGAAGTCCTCCGAGGATCCCTCCGAGAAGAAGGAATATCACGCCGAGGGTACCGTACGCTATGCCGACCTGCGCGGTCTGCATCCCAAGTCCGCCGGCCTCTCTCGCAGCCACAAGGAACGGGGTGCACATCTTGATGAGGAAGGCCTCAGGGAGACGGTAGCAAAGCATGAATATGATCGCGAGCCACACGCCCGGTTTCTTGAAATATGTCGTCACGGTGCGGCCGAAGCCTTCGAATATCTCGGCCACCTTGTTGCCTGAATCCTCCTGAATATTAGGCACATCGGACTCTGGCTTAGGAATCGCGAACGTGTGATAGAGGGTCAACCCGGTAAGGAGTATGCCGGATCCGCCGATGGTCAGCTGCCAGGCCAACGGGATGTTGCCGGTTCTGGTCTCCAGCAATCCGGCCACTGCGACGATCACACCGTTGCCGAAGACATTGGCGAGCCTGTAAAACGTGCTGCGGACTCCGACAAAGGCCGCCTGGCTGCTCTGGCTCTGGGCCAGCATATAGAAGCCGTCAGCCGCTATGTCGTGTGTGGCGGAGGCGAAGGCCGCGAAGACGAACAGGATCAGCGTGAACGAGAAAAGGCTCATAGGCGTGCTGCCGGCCGCGATGGATTCCGCTGACGGATGAGGCATCGTAAGAGCCTGGACCACAAAGGCTATGGACATTATGATCTGCATCGTGATGATCCACCATCTCTTTGTCTTGATGATGTCCACGAACGGGCTCCAGAGGAACTTCAACGTCCACGGGAGGTAAAGCAGGGATGTGAACAACGCCATCTGCCCGTTCGGAACGCCCATCTTGGCGAACATCAGGACGGAGACATTGTTGACAAGGAAATATGGAATGCCCTCGACGAAGTAGAGGGTCGGGATCCACATCCAAGGATTACGTTTAGTGAAATTAGCCATTATGTGTTGATTATGTTATCTTCTTTCCAGTATGCTGCCTGGATAGTAGTGCAGCAGGATCTGATCGAACGTGTAGCCTTTGCTGGCCATCACGGCGGCGCCGATCTGGCAGAGGCCGACTCCGTGTCCCCATCCGGATCCGTCAAGGACCAGTCTGTCGCCGACCCATTTTATGTCAAAGGCGGAGCTCTTGAGATGGGATTCGGACAGCCAGCGGCGGATGATCAGTTCCTTGCCGATGACCATTGTCTTCTTGTCGCCGACCACCTTGAGCCTTTTGAGCCTTCCGGACGGGCCTCTCTCGATCGGGACGAGGTCACGGATGGTGCCGAAATCTATTCCGGAGCGTCTGCGGACAAGTTCCGAGACATCCGCCCTTGAATATTCAGTGGTCCATCTGTAGAAGTCCTTCGTCTCCAGATCGTAGTCGTTAAGCACTTGGGAGAGAATCTTTTCATCCTTGGTGTCGCAGAAAACGTCGCCTCCTTCCGCGCAGTCCGGAGTGTCCGGGAGCGGCTGGAGGTAAGGGTAATCCTTGTCTTCCCAGCAGGTGCTGAATATCTCCATACGGCCTCCGCAGCATTTTGAGAAGCGGGCGTCGCATATCCGGCCTTCCGAGGTGAGCACAAGACCCCAGGTCTGGTCTATGGCCTTGCGGACAGTGTCGCCCACGGCCATCGTGAGACCTTGGTAACGCTGGCAGTGATCATCGGCGCAGACATCGAAGAGGGTGTGGTCATCGTGGTCGAACCATTTGATGTACTCCTCCTCGCCGCCGGTCGCTGAGTTCACTTCGGTGGTCACTGAGCCTGTCGAAGTGACCGGATTCCGACGGTGCTCCACCTGCGCCATAACCCAGGAACGGGAAATGACAGCGTGCGCCTTGAGGAACTCCAGTCCGGCCGAAGCCTTCATCTCAGACGAGATGACACTAAGCAGATAGTCCTCAACTCCAACAATATTCACGGCCGTGACCTTGTCCCCGTCCACGATGAACTTGAGAGTTCCCGCGAACTTCTGGGTCACCTTCCTTTCCCAATGGAAATCCACACCGATAGTCACTCCGTAAAGGATGAACGACGGCTCGGCGAACATAGTGGCCTCAGTCTGAGCCTCGAAGACCAGTTCATCGTAAAGAACTCCGTTGTAGGAAATGCGTCCCGCCGAATATTCGACTTTCTGCCGTCCCGCCCCGTCGGAAATGATCTCGAACTCGATCGCACTGCCGGACATTATCCCGACCTCCAGCCTGCGCTGGGTTCTGGTCAGCCTCCAGATGATGCCTTTCTCTGTCTCCCCGCTGACGGTTATCTCACGGACAACCGCCGTAAGAAGCTCTGAGTCAAGTTTGTCGTAATCCTCACGTTTAGGAGCCACAAACACACCTCCCAGATCAGCGCACCCTGGACTCATCGCCAGATGATCCGCCCCGGTGGAATAATAGTTGTGCGGACGATGCTTATCCCTGAATATCACAATGGAGCGATATTCCCCGTTATGCGTCCAGGCGAACAGGTTGATTTTCGGCTCATCCGAGTCCTCCGGCACCGGAGCGCAGTCCATAAGCCGGTAGAAAAGCTTAGCCACGGATTTCGCCGTGCCGCCGCAAAGGACGAAGACTCCGTTGGCATATTCATTAAGATGGAAGAGCTTGGCTTCCTTGACGTTGGTGAAATATTCCAGAGTATTGACATCGCCGGCCGCCAACAATCCGTCCACCCTGTTCTGGAGAGGCATCAGTCCTTGCGGACAAGCCTGGAAATGCTGATGGTCAGGCGCTGAAGCCCCACTCACAGGGCCGTTGTAGAACCCGAGATATTCATTGTGCGCGCTGACAAAGTCAAGAAGGTCTTGATAACGGTGCCAGATGGATTGCCGCGTGTGCTCGAAACTTGAGATCACGAGATGCGACGGGAAGATCGGGTACGGGTTCAGCGTGACGCGGTATTTCCGTCCCTTGCGCCCCTCGAACTCAATGTGGGTCTGCTGCGCCGGGCGGTTCTCAGGGCAGAGGAAGCAAGGCCTCTCGCTGAGAGACTTAGGGTCCAGGGCCGCCTCGGAAGAAATCTTGCGGCAAGGGTTATGCTGGACGATGATCTCCAGTCCTCCGACATCCAACCGTTTGGTTTCCACCTTCTTGAGGTTACGATAGTTCTCGGCGGCAAGAGGCCAGACCGACAACTGGTCCTTTATGAATTTGTCAATGTTATTGTCCATCAGAGCAAAGCCAGTAAAGTGTCCTTGATTGATTTGAATTCCTGCTCAAAATTCGGAGTGAACAGTCCCCGCGCCAGATTCGACTCGATCTCGGACATATTCCAGTAGCGTCCTTCGGTGACCTCGTCATTGTCAGGCTTCAAAGTGAAGTTGCCGACGGTGGCGAAGACGCTGACCAGTTCCTTCTCGCGAGCCGACTCCCAAATGTAGGATTTCAGGAATATCGGATTGAAGTCCCTGAATCCCAGTTCCTCAGAGGCCTCGCGGTAGAGCGCCTCTTCAAGCGTCTCGCCGTAATCGACGTGACCGCCGACGGCCGTGTCCCAACGCCCCGGAAGAAGATCCTTCTTCATCGAGCGTTTCTGAATATACAGACACCCATCCCGGTTGATGATGTGAAGATGGATCACCGGATGCATCAGCTTCGAGCCATCGTGCACGGACTGCCTGGTGGCCTGTCCGATGACAAGGCCGTTCTCCTCCACGACCGGGACCATCTCGCCCGTAGGACGTGGACGGTCACCGGGATTGTCGGCCGATGGCAAAGGCATAACCGGAGCCGGGGAAACCGGGTAGATCAAGTCAAACATAACGTCAAGCTATCGCCAAAAGGATCAGCAACTGGGCCACAAGCACCCTCATAAACATCGACAGAGGATAGACGGTGGCGTAGTTCACTGAAGGATAATCCGTTCCGTAAGCCCCCTGGGTGAACGCCAGGACGGCTGGATCGGTGGTACCACCGGAGATCAGACCGCAGATCTGGTAGAAGTTCAGCTTGCAGACATATCTTGCGATGAGGCCGATAGTGCAGACAGGGATGAAGGTGATGAGCGCTCCGTAAAGGATCCACCAGTAACCTCCGTCCAGGATCGAACTTACGAAGTTCTGTCCGGCTCCCAAACCGACGGCCGCCATAAAGAAGGATATTCCCATCTCCCTGACCATCAGGTTGGCGCTTTGGGTCGTGTAGGTCGTGATCTTCCACTTAGGGCCGAAGTAGCCAAGCAGGATCGCGATGATGAGCGGGCCTCCGGCGAGACCAAGTTTGATAGGCTGAGGAATGCCAGGGATGGCGATAGGAATGGAACCGAATATCACACCAAGGGCTATTCCGAAGAAGATCGGGATAAGGTTCGGACGGTTCAGCGTCGAGATCTGGTTGCCGACAAGGTTGGCGACCTCCTCAATTCCGAGCTCCGGGCCGACAACCCTCAACACATCGCCCATCTGGAGGATGAGGTTAGGCCTTGCGACAAGACCCACACCGGATCTTATGACTCTGGTGACACTGACCCCATAATTAGCTCTGACATTGAGACTTCTGAGGGTCACTCCCGTAAGGTTCGTCTTGGTGACGGTTATCTTCCTGTTCACCATCCTGGCATCCAGCTGCTCCCAGTCCTGAAGGTGCATCGGAACCTCTTCTCCGAAGGTGATCCTAAGCGAGTCCACATTCTTCTGAGAAGTGACGATCAGAAGTTTGTCTCCTTTCTGGAGAACGGTATCAGGCCCGGGAACGGACATGAGCCCGTCGCGAAGTATTCTGGAGATCACGATGGAATTGCCCAGATCCTTGGTGGCGTCCTTGATTGTCATTCCGAAGACCGCGGGATTCTCGACCTCGCAGTGCATACGCCTTGCCACATCCTCATTATTATCCTCATTGTCAAGGACTTCCTTCTCCTTATTGAGATCAACTTTGAATATCGCCTTGAAGAACATCATCAGAGCGATCACAAGCAGAACTCCCAACGGGTAGGCCACAGCGTAGGCGGAAGCCAGCCCGGAGGTCGCCGATGTGATGTCAGACGCCAGATAGTTCTCCGCGCGCATTGAATCCGCCATCGTCTGCTGGGCGGCACCGAGTCCCGGGGTGTTGGTCACGGCTCCGGACATCACGCCGACCATAGTCTTGAGATCCTCGCCGGTGATGAAATGGATCGCCACGGTGACGGCCACAGCCAACAGGACAAGGGCGACCGCAAGGATATTCATCTGAAGTCCGCCTTTCTTGAAGGAGTGGAAGAATCCCGGGCCGACCTGAAGGCCTATCGAGAACACGAACAGGATCAGGCCGAAGTCCTTAATAAAGTTCATCACGGTCGCGTCCACCCTGAGGCCGAAATGACTCAACAGGATAGCCACGAACAGAATCCACGTGGAACCGATGGAGATGCCTTTGATCTTGAATTTGCCAAGGTACAGTCCGATCGCGATCACGACTGCGAAAACTAGAATCGAATGGGCTATTCCAGCCCCTAAAAACAAATCTCGCATATATAATTAAAAATCTATCCGCGCGCAAAAGCACGGTTTGTCTTCAATTTTACCTTCTATGAAATATTTCTTTTGTCCGTCAATATCCTCAACACTTCTGAATATCCTGACAACCTCCCCAGGCTTAGTCTCCTTGATGAAGTTGATGCTTATGCTCCTGACAGGGTTGCCGGCGACCTCTTCATAGTCAATGCAGTCCATAGCCCAGACCACGTAGCGGGCATTGTTGGTGTGCCCCAGCACATCGATGTCTGAGTATGCCGCCTTGTGGCAGCCGACTTCCTCCGCGGGGATATTCTTAGGCATCACGACCTTGCCGCAAGGGATCTGGATCGCATTGTCAGGGCACTGGGTGGTCGCCGGGACCATATTCAGAACCTCATCGCTGCGCACCAGCCGCCGGGTCTCGACATTCATCACTATCCACGAAGAGGTGCAAAGCACCTGCGCCTTTGATTTGTCGGCGAAGTCCGTGTCGCCCTTCCTTCGGAGCTCGAAGTCACGCAGGAAGAACAGGCCGTCCTGTCCCTTGTGCCAAGTGTAGAGGGTCGTCTCGTCCGTCCATTTCGGAGGGTTCAGAAAATCCATCCGCATCCGTGACAGAACCCAGGCCGTGTGATGCCTCTGAAGGTCGTCATAGCCGAAATGAAGCGCCTGGGCCGCCAGATACGCCATTTCCTGGGCGTGATCCATAAACGCGGCCGGCTTCAGGCGGAACGATGCGTCCGTGTCGTAGCACGGGATCGTTATGTCAGTACTGAACCTATTGTCTGAAACGTTGATCTTTTCCATAATCCTAATGATTTATAATCCTCAGTTCCTCAGGGGTGTAGAGGATCGAGTCAATGAAATCCGGAGCGAAGTGGGCGAGGAGTATGAATATTCCGAGAGCCACCAGCGCCAAACCGATGAGGCTTGCCGCCACGATTAGAACCACTTTCCAAGCACGGTTTCTCGTCTTGTGGCCTGTCTCCTCCTCTCTTTTTTTCTCCCCTTCTTTCTCATTTTCGGCTCCGGTGTCAGATTCATCGGTCGGAGTGTCTGTTTCCTCGGTCACAGAGCCTGTCAAAGCGACCGGTGCAATCGGCTCTCTGATGGGAACCGGATCCGCCACCAGCTCCCTAAGCGCCGCTACACTCTGCGCCACCTCGTCCGGAGTCTCCTCGTGAGTCTTCAAAGACACCGGCTCCAGCCCTACCCCATAAGGATAGATGTCCAAATCCTCGTCAGCGATAAAAAAGAACGTGTTCTCCTTAGTCGCCCTCAACCGGCCGAGCCCGGGGAATATCACGACCTTCTTTGCCTGCAGCGTTGTCCTCAGCCCGGCGATAAACTCCCCAAGGATTCTCTTTGAAGTCTCAAGATCCGTCCCGTTGATCTTGGCATAGAACTCCGCCATCATCTCCTCGTTTCCTGATCCGCGCTGCCTGAACGACAGTTTTCGGTAAGGAGGATTGATGGTGTACCCTTTGTCAGAAAAAGTAGAGGGCATCACCTCGGAGACGAAAGTCCCCAAGCCAGGCAACGTAACCTCATCATTGTCAAGGATTAGCCCCTTGACCATATCTGAAAACAAGTCTATGTCCATTTTCCTCCTCCGAGAAATTCACACAAAGGTACACAAAAAAAACTACAAAAAAATTTGCACTAATCAATTTTTGTTGTACCTTTGCACTCCCGAAAGGAACAAACAACCGAAAAGGTTGACAAAATTCCTCAATAGCTCAGTTGGTTAGAGCACCTGACTGTTAATCAGGGGGTCGTAGGTTCAAGTCCTACTTGAGGAGCCAAAGCGGACAAATCATCAGAAATGACGGTTTGTCCGTTTTTCTTTTCCTCATAACTCTTTGATTTCAAAGAATATTGGGGTCAAGTCAAAAGCCGGGGCAAGTCCAAAGCCAGAGCAAGTCCAAAGCCGGGGCAAGTCCAAAGCCAGAGCAAGTCCAAAGCCCTGTGCTAAAAGAACCGGCTTGCCCCTCCCACGACGAAAGACCTTCTCAACTTCGTTGCAATTGGCGGGAACATCCACAGCCACTTAAGCAACATCAGGAGCGGTTCACTGTTCCTGACACCTCGCTGAAATCGGTCTTGAGGAACAAAGTCCATGACTGTACGGCCATCAGACAGGCATGACCGTTCCCGCCAACTATAAACATAAGTGGCCGGCATCAACATGATGCGGAATCGCGCACGAGAGGGAGAGTTTCTTCTTTCTATCACTGCGCATCATGTTCGCACAATAAGGAAGAAATCATATTCATAAACACCTTGAGGCGGCTTGCAATCACCAAGGCATAAAGGCTTGCCAACAGGCACATGGCTTCTTTGATTTTTCTTTATTGTAGATAATGGCTATCTTTGAGAAAAGAAGGATTCAGACGAAATGGGACGACTTGTTCCGAATTGTGAATATGAACGTGCGGGTGTGGTCATGAATCAAAAATGAATTCAATAAAAAAGCAACTATTAATATGACTGGAAGAAAGATTTTACTTGTAGTGGATGTGCAGAGGGACTTCATTGACGGATCTCTGGCCGTGCCGGGAGCAGAGGCGATCATTCCGGAGATAAACGGGATCAAGAACGGAGCCGATCTTGTGTATTTCACTTTGGACTGGCATCCGAAGGATCATTGTTCGTTCAAGGCAAACGGTGGTCAATGGCCAGAGCACTGCGTTCACTACACTTTAGGGGCAAGTCTCGCCGACGGGCTGCTGGACGGGCTGGAGGAAGCGAAGACAAGATTCATCCTGAAAGGGCAGAACAAGGAGAGGGAGGAATATGGAGCGCTGGCGGCCGTGACAGCCTCAAACCAGAGTCTGTTTCTGGCAGGGGACGAGGTCACCGTCTGCGGAATCGCCTCTGAGTTCTGTGTTTTGGAGACCCTCAAGAATGTCTTCCGGCTGAGCCAAGAGGTTGGATTCGACGTGAACGTATTCCTGAAAGGCACCGTCGGATTCGACAGCACCCCGCTATTGGAATGGATGGCCGGAAACGGCGTAAAGGAATATTGAACTTTTATTCCTCCCTTACGACAGGAGGAGCGAGAGGGACAAACGACTCCTCGTCAAAGTTTTCCATCTGGTTTTCGTAGTAGGCTTGTGACGCGGCCGAACGGTTGATCTCATCGTAGGCCACAAACGCCTCGAAATCATATTTCCACCCGCTTGGCTCAGACAACTTCATGATTCTCTTGAATATGGCCTCACGCGAAGGAGCGTTGAACCCGCCGGCATTATGTCTCATGATGCTGTAGTCCGTCGGCCTGTAGGCGCCGTATCTGAACGTCAGGCCGCCATCGTAGATTCCGACCTGACCGGAATAGCGCGGATCTGAAAGGAAATGCGCCCAATGGATTTCCTTGGGATCGTTCGTGACATCGGCGTTCGGGTAGAAACCGTATTTGGCGAACCATTCCTTGTGGCTTTTCACCTTGTCCTCGGTGATTGTCTTTTCGTAGAAATATTCATCCGCAAGCTTAGCGAACCCGTGACCGCCCGCCTCATGGCGAAGAACCTTCCCGAAAGCTTCGGTGTTGTAGCTGACAACCGGGATGTAGGCTATAGCCCTGCCGTCCGACCACATGTAGGTTGTACCGGCATACTTCGAGGAATTCAGGATCACCAGTTCAAGCGTGTTTCTCACCGTGAGCCAACTGATCCCATCAACCTTGTAGGCATACTGCCAGACCTTGCTGTCATTGCCTCCGATATAGGTTCCCGTTCCGAACTTGCTCGCAAAGGCCGTGCTGCCGTCAAAATTCCGCCCGTCCGACTCGACCGCGACAGAATACACATCGAACCTGTCCCGGAATGACCGGTAAGGCTCCTCGGCGAAAAACTCCTCCATTGTCCTGTCGGCCCATTTGTCAAATGATGACATTGACTCCCCTTCCGAAGCCGTAAGATCATCCTTGGTGAAGCCGTCTCCCATGATCACTATCTTTATTCCGTTGCCGACAGAATGGGTCTGGAGGGTGTGCACTATCCCTTCCTGAAAAATCACAACTTTTTCATGAATACCGGCAGCCTTGTTCACGATTCCGACCACCGCGCTTCTGGCACTCTCTCCCTCGTTCCTGTCACAATGAAAGACAAGTTCATCCTGACGCATCGCCCTGGTCTTCAACCCAGAATATCTCAGCCAGGACGCGGCATCCTCTGGAATATCCACGGAATAGTCAACATCAGCAGACACAGTGACGGCAATCTCTCCCGCGCCTCTTGACATTGAATATGTCTCCTGAGGAGTGATGACGTTGCCCTCTACGAAATCCAAGCACCTTACGATGGTCTTCGAATCATCATATACAAGCACCACAACCTCACCGCCAGTGAACGGGGAAGGGGAGGTCACCACAATTTCTCCTTCCGAGTCATTATTCCTTTTGACGTCCGCCTTCCATCCATTCTGCGCAAACGCCTTGACCACCACGCTTCCTGTGGCATTAAGGATCTTATATACAACAGACCTTGTCTCCCCGGCATTGAATCTGAATGTTCCGTAGTCCGGAAACCGGATGCTCAGATCCGAAGACTTCTTGGCGAGTTCGAACACGGTTCCATCCATAAGTGTGACGGTCACAGTGTCACCGTTGTCCGTGACAGAGGAGAAGAACGAGTCCCCGTCCTCACCGGTTGCCTTCGACAATTTCGTCCAAGTCTTACGTCCATCATAAGAGACGTACCACCAGCCGTCTTCTATCTTCAATTCCGGAGCGGTGCCTCCCGCGTTTATCCGGTTGCCTGTACCGGAACCGTCGTAAATCCATTCACCATCTACGGTCCAGTAATACTTCCCGTCGGTGTGCTGTCTTATTCCGATCACAGGAGAATGACCGTCCTTTCCATTGTAGATGGTTACCGTGCCGCTTTTGCTGAACGTGATCGAGTACCCGACAACAGTCCCCTCCTTAATGACTTCCACCACGCCTGTCACGTAGTCATTGCCTTGCAACGCGTTGACGATGGTGCGCAATGTCTGCAGATCCTGATTGAATCCACGGCATTGCTCTTCCAAAGCCGCTATCCTGGCTTCATTCTCGTTGACTTTGTTCCAGATCTCAGAGTCATCGTATTTACAGGACACAAGTCCTGCAAGCATGACAAAAATAACACACAGAGCCTTTTTCATTTCAGTAAAATTATGCGACAAACAACCTATAAAGTTAGACATTATTCCCGGAATATGTAAGCGTAAAGTAATGTTGAAAAAACAAGTTGCATGAATCGATAAATTTGAATACATAGAATCACCCTGAACATCAATATATTGCAAATTTAAAGTGATGAAGGTCATTTTTTACATTTTACAAAAACATGCTGTCGTAAATTTTGCAAAGATATTCAAAGAGTTTTGTCTTTTTCAAAAAGTTTGGTAACTTTGACATGCCGTCCGTCAAACCGTGTCGGACGGCATCCGGTCCCATAGCTCAGTTGGTTAGAGCATCTGACTCATAATCAGGGGGTCGTAGGATCATGCCCTACTGGGACCACAAAAGAAGGAGGCGCAAGAATTGCGTCTCCTTCTTTTGTGACCCTTATTCCCACCCCCCAGTCACTGCGTGACAGCCCCGGTGGGGCACGGGGGGAAGGATTCCCCGAACCCCCTTCGGTCGCTTCGCTCCGAGTCTCGTGGCTTTTTCGGCCTCATCTTGGAGCAGCGTAATCTCTATGATATTGACAGTCTGGCGATTATAAAATCTCCTTTAGGGCAAACGAACTTAAGACAAAGCCTTATCTAACTCATTATCAAAGCATTATCAGCCACCCATTCAGAATCAACGAGTGGCTGATAACAAACTTATAGCCAAATGATTGAATCATTGACTTTAGCCTGAAACCACTAAAGCAAAGTAGCCAAAACGTTTATTATCAAAGACTTTTCATCACGGCGATCCGCACAATTTGGGCGATGGTGTTGTAATCCAATGCCTCAATCAGCGAAGAAATTTCCCCTTTGCGAATTTTTGGTAACGTGCAAAAATCGCAAAGGGGAAATTTCTTCGCCTCTTTTAGAAGCTGTTTTGAATTGTTTGTTTGAAGATTTTTCACCTCAAAGAACATTTCAAACAATTCAAAACAGCTTCTTATTTCAGGCAGTCGCTTCGACAAGCTCAGCGACCGACATAAATTCAGCGACCGGAAGAAAGCACTACTTCACACGCAGCTTCTTGCCAAGACGCAGGGTCGTGGTCTCCTTGATGCCATTGAGACGGCAGAGAGTCTTGACAGAGGTGCGGTACTTCCGGGCAAGAGCGCCGAGGGTGTCACCCTGACGGATGGTGTGGTACCGGGCGGCGGCAGCGGCCTTTCTCTCGGCCTCGGCCTTCTTGGCGGCCTCCTCCTTGTCCTTGGCGTCACCCTCAAGGATGTCGATCTCCTCCTGTTCGCTCTCAGGAACGTACTTGCTGTTCGCGTTCAAATACTTCTTCTTCAAGACAAACAGCCTGTGCCTCAACGTACCGGAATGGAAATCTATCAGCCATTCAGGATCAAACGCGTAGCCCTTATAACGGGTCTCGAAATGCAGATGAGGTCCTGTCGAACGGCCAGTCGAGCCTCCTAAGCCAATGATCGTTCCGGCGTTCACCCACTGGTCATCCTTCACGTAAATCTTGGAAAGGTGACCGTAGAATGTCTCCAGGCCGTTGTCATGACGCAGGACCACGAGATTTCCGTAGCCTTTGTAACGCTTTGAAATGCGGACCTTGCCGTCAAACGCAGCATAAACAGGAGTACCCGTCTTCAAAGGAAGATCCACTCCCTGATGACGCCGTCTGTGGCGGTAGCCGAACTTTGAATAGACATCATTCTGATGAGGACACTTGTACTCACTCAATGTGTCCACAATCCAAAGCGCGATCTCATCCGGAAGCTCTTCCAAAGAGACATGGTAAGGGTCCGGATAGTCGTGGGTCCAATATTCATTGAATATCTTGTGGTCACGGGCGTAGGTGGAATCCTTATAGTATTTCCATGTATAGTCAGACAGAAGCAGGATCTTGATGTGCGGATCCGCCGTGTCGATTGTGTCCAGAGCCTCAGCCCTGTTCAGTTCCATGGACTGCACGGATTCCCTGCAGATTCTCGGGATAAGGATCTCAGCTTGTTTCTTGGTCTTGATTGTGGTGTCCTGCGCCACGGCAGGAACGGAAAGTCCAATTGCGGCAAGGACCATGACAATGGCGCCTACCCAAAATCTTTCACGAATCATCCCGCCTACAGTTTTGCGCCGAACCTCTCCACGAGAAGATTCTTGGTCTCACTTATCTTTTCCTCAAGGAGAGCGTCCGATGTCGCCTCGCAGATGAACCTGAGGTATGGTTCGGTGTTGGAAGGACGGATGTTGAACCACCAGTCCGGGAACTCGACCCTGTAGCCGTCGAAATCCATCTCGGCGGTCGGTTTCTCCTTGGAGACGAAATATTCCTTGACAGCGTCCATCGCGCCTTTCTTGTCCTCAAGGCGGAAGTTGATCTCGCCGGAATTCTGGTAGCGCGCGATCCTGCCGATGAGTTCGTGAAGGGTGACGCCTTTCTTCTTCATCGCGGCAACAACCCTCAGAATCAGGATGGAAGCGAGGAGTCCGCTGTCAGAATAGAAGAAGTCACGGAAATAGTAGTGTCCGGCAAGCTCACCGCCCCAGACTCCGTCAAGTTCACGAAGTTTCTTCGCGGCGAAGGCACGTCCGACCTTCCAGGTCGCCATCTTGCATCCCATCGGAGTGAGGTACTCGCCTACCGCCTTCGAGCTGCGGATGTCCTGGAGCACGGTTCCGGTCTCGTGCCTCTCGTCGATGAAATAGTGGCCGAGAACGGCGATCATCAGGTCCGGAGAGACGAACTTGCCCTCGTTGTCCACGAACATCACACGGTCAGCGTCACCATCATAGATGACACCCACATCCGCGCCGGTCTTCTTCACCAAAGCCTGAAGCGGCTCGACATTCTTAGGAATCAGCGGGTTAGGCTCGTGGTTCGGGAAGTTTCCGTCAAGTTCTTCGAATATGTAGGCAGGCTCATCGCCGAAAATCTCACGGGCGTAAAGGCTTGACATTCCGTTGGAAAGGTCGAAAGCGATCTTGATGTCGGAATAGTCGCCCTTGAACTTCAGCAGGAAATCAAGATAGTCTTTATGAATATCCTTGAGAATGACCTGTCCCCTCTTCTCGGCCACAGGGGTAGGCCTGCCGCTCTCTATCCATTCCTGGATCTGCCCGAGGCCGGAATCCAGACCGACAGGGAGGGCGTTCTCCCTGGAGACCTTCATTCCGTTATATTCCTTGGGATTGTGCGATGCCGTGATCTGGACCGAGGCCTTGAACCCGTAGTTGGCGGTTCCGAAATAGACCATCGGGGTCGTGCTGAGACCGATGTCATAGACATCAGCGCCGGCGTCGGTTATTCCTTTCACAAGATATTCGTGGATCTCCGGAGAGGATGTCCTGCAGTCGCGGCCGACAAGAACCTTGTCTGCGCCAAGGAGTTCCGGAAGGAAATAGCCCACCTTGTAGGCGGTGTTACGATCGAAGTCAACGTTATAGACTCCGCGTATGTCATACGCATGAAATGCACCCATAGTCGTAATGTTTATTTAATTTTTGTGGCGTACCTTGCAAAAACCTTTCCTTTCGCGATGTTCATCAACTTTTTCGAAATTATCTTCTTCCTTATCGGAGCGACATGATCCACGAACAGATCTCCGTCCAGATGGGACATCTCGTGCTGCACCATACGGCAGGCAAACTTATCGAAAGTCTCGGTAACCTTCTCGAAATCACCATTGTAATATTCAACGGTCATGCTCTGTGGCCTTGTGACATCGCAGTAGATTCCGGGGATGCTGAGACACCCTTCGGAATATTCACATTTCTTCTCGCTCTCCTCAAGGATGACCGGGTTGATCATCACCCTTTTGAAATCGGCGAGGTAAGGATAGACATCGGTCATCCCGGTGCCGTCAACTATAAGGATCCTGACGCTCTCGCCGACCTGAGGGGCGGCAAGTCCGCAACCTTCTGATTTAGCGAGAGTCTCCTCCATGTCGGAGACCAGTTTGGTGATCTTTTCCTTCTCCGAGAGGTCAGCCGGGGCAGCCTTCTGCCTGAGAACCTCAGACCCATATAAATAAATAGGTAATATCATAACTCTAACCTTTTAATTTCTGTCAGTCCTGTCCAGATAGCTCTGAAGGATAATGGCCGCGCTGATCTTGTCCACGGATGTCTTGTCCCTGCGGTCCTTCGCCTTCATCCCTCCGTCGATCATAGCACGGTGCGCGAGCACGGATGTGAACCGCTCATCCTCAAGGGTCACCGGAATGCCGGGAAAAGCCTTGGCGAGATTCTTCAGGAATATCTCCACATCGGCGGCGGCCTCGGACGGTTTGTTGTTCATGTTCATCGGATAGCCGACCACAAAGCGGGTTATGGTCTCTTTTTGAGCATAATTTTTGATATATTCTATTATCTTTGCAGCTGGAACCGTGTCCAGGGCTGAGGCAAAAATACCCAGCGGGTCGCTGACCGCGACCCCAACGCGCTTGCGTCCGTAATCTATGCCGATGATCCTGTCCATTGTAATCCGCAAAGTTAACGAAAAAGGCTTTCAAGTCAAAATCTTATGTCCAAACAGAAAAAAGGCGGCATCATAAATAACTTCAGGCTCACGCTTGTGAATGATGACACACATGACAAGTTGTGGTCCAGAAAATTCACAAGGATGGGTGCGCTCGTGACTGCGATCACAACTGTGGTTGTCACCATAACTGTCATATTCTGCCTGATCGCGTTCACCCCGATCAGAACCTTGATTCCCGGCTACCCCGACGCCCGCACGAAACATGACGCGATCCAGAATGCCATCAGGGTTGACTCATTGCAGAATGTGATCATGAAATGGGAATTGTATTCCGAGAACCTACGAAGGGTTGTGGACGGTCAGGAGCCGCTCAAGATCGACAGCCTTATGGAGGTCAGGAAGAACGTCACCGAAACCGTTGACCCTAAGAAACTTGCGGAGAAGGATTCGCTGCTCCGGAAGGAGGTCGCGAACGAGGACAAGTTCGACGTCAAGTCCAATTCCTCAAGGTCGCTTCCGATCGAGGGGATGCATTTCTTCACACCGCTGAAAGGCGTTGTCTCGCAGGGGTACGACAAAGTCCTGCATCCTTACATCGACATCACGGCTCCAGGCAACTCGGTGGTGATGTCGGTTCTTGACGGCACGGTCATCTCGGACGGATGGACGGATACGGAAGGCTACACGATAAGAATCCAGCACGAAGGGGACATCATCTCGGTCTATAAACACAACCAGAAACTCATGAAGAAAACCGGGGACAAGGTGACGGCAGGCATGCCTATAGCCATTCTCGGCGGCACCGGATCGCTCTCCGACGGGGATCATCTTCATTTCGAGCTCTGGCACAAGGGCGAGGCCGTGGATCCAACCAAATATATAAGTTTCTGATGGATAAAAGAAGAATAGCGATACTCGGCTCGACCGGTTCGATCGGCAGGCAGACCCTGGATGTGATCAGGGAGCACAGGGATCTTTTTGAGGTTGAGATGCTTACCTGCAAGGGCAGCTGGGAGCTGATGGCCAGCCAGGCCAAAGAGTTTGACGCCAACAACGCGGTCATCTGCGACGAGACCAAGTACAAGGACCTTGCGGACGCGTTGGACGGCACTGACACGAAGGTGTTCGCGGGAATGAAGTCGGTCTGCGACCTGGTTACAAGCGACAGGGTGGACATAGTGGTGGCTGCTATGGTCGGGTTCAGCGGGCTCGCCCCGACAATGGCCGCGATCGGCGCCGGAAAAGTCATCGCCCTGGCCAACAAGGAGACCCTCGTGGCTGCCGGCTCGATCGTGATGGAGATGTCTAAGAAATACCACGCCCCTATCCTTCCTGTGGACTCAGAGCACTCGGCGATATTCCAATGCCTGCTGTCGGCACAGGGCAACGCCATCCATAAGATTCACTTAACCGCCTCCGGCGGGCCTTTCAGGACCTGGGACAAGGAGCGGATCAGCGCGGCGACAAAGGATATGGCGCTCAAGCACCCGAACTGGAGTATGGGTGCCAAGATCACAATCGACTCAGCCACAATGATGAACAAAGGCTTCGAGGTGATCGAGGCGAGGTGGCTCTTCGACACCCCTTGCGACAGGATCAACGTCGTTGTCCACCCGGAGTCCATCATCCATTCCATGATTGAATATGAGGACGGATCCGTCATCGCACAGCTCGCCTGCCCGGATATGAGGGAGCCTATCCAGTTCGCCATCGGATTCCCGGAGCGGCTTCCGCTCACGAACAAAAAACTGGACTTCGCGGAACTCGGCGGGATCACGTTCTTCAAGCCTGACACCGAGAAGTTCCCGGCGTTGGCGCTGGCCTACAAGGCGATGGAGCGGGGCGGGAATATTCCTTGCGCCCTGAACGCGGCGAACGAGGCGGCAGTGGCGGCGTACCTTCACGACAGGATCTCTTTCTACTGGATCACGGACATTGTCGGAGAATGCATCGAATGCACACCGTTCATAAAAGAACCGTCCGTCGAGGACATATTCAAGACAAACGAGGAAATATATTCATTGGCCCAAAGGAAGATTGAGGGCATAGCTAAGAAAGGTTGATGATGGTTGTTCTGATGAAGATTCTGCAAGTCATTCTTGCGCTTTCGATACTTATTGTCATCCACGAGTTCGGGCACTTCACGTTCGCGAAGCTGTTCGGGATCCGGGTGGATAAATTCTTTCTTTTCTTCGATGCCGGCGGCACCAAGTTGTTCAGTACCAAGGGGAAATGGTTCACCAGGATATTCCCGAAAGCGAAGGATTGGGAGACTGAATATGGAATCGGCTGGCTGCCGCTTGGCGGTTACTGCAAGATCTGCGGGATGATAGACGAGTCGATGGACCTTGAGTCGATGAAGAAAGATCCGCAGCCGTGGGAATTCCGCACCAAGAAGGCCTGGCAGAGGCTTCTGGTGATGGGCGGCGGCGTGCTCTACAACTTCATATTCGCGATTATCGCCTACATCGGAATTATGGCCATCTGGGGCAGCGCCTACATCAGCAACGAGGGCAGTCAGATCTATACCAATGAGTTAGGTGTCGAGCTTGGCTTCCGCAACGGCGACCACATCATCAGGATGGATGAATATGTTCCCGAGAATTTCGGGATGCTTCAGGCGGATCTGGCGCGCAGGAATGTCAGCAAGGTCACTGTCCTGAGGGACAATGACACGGTGGATCTCTACATCGACCGCTCGAAGATCGGGGCGGTGCTCAACACTCCGGGAGTGTTCGACCTCGCCGTGCCGTTCGTGATCGATTCTGTGATGAGCGCGTCGGAGAACTCTGCCGCCGGTCTTCTGCACGACGATAGGATCATCGCCATAGACAGCGTCAGCACTCCTTTTGTGCAGGATTCCAGAAAATACCTTTCGGAAGTCAAAGGCGGGACCGTCACGGCCACGATCCTACGTGGTTCAGACACGCTTTCCGTACCGCTTCAGGTGGACACGGCTGGCAGGATCGGGGTCTTTATGCAGATTCCGGGGGTGATGACGAAGGAATATTCATTGGTCAGCGCCATCCCAGCGGGAGTCAAGCTGACTTTCGACACCATCGGGGGATATCTTCAGGATCTGAAGCTGGTGGCTTCGCCAAGCACTGAGGCCTACAAGTCAGTGGGCAGCTTCATCGCCATCGGGCAGGTCTTCCCGGCGACGTGGGACTGGTACAGGTTCCTGAATATTCTTGCGTTGCTTTCGATTATGCTCGGGGTGATGAACCTTCTGCCGATTCCGGCACTTGACGGCGGGCACATCGTGTTCTGCCTCTATGAGATGGTAACTGGACGGAAGCCGAGCGACAGGTTCCTCACGGCGGCGCAGATTGTCGGGATGTTGCTGCTGCTGTTGCTGATGGTACTGGCTTTCGGAAACGACATCGCACGGTTGATACGGTAGCCGCGGTCACTTCGATGCTTCGGCAGACTCAGCGACCACAAGTTCAGTGGCCGAAAGTGTCCGGTCGCTGAGCCTGTCGAAGCGACAAAAGAGAGCACAGGAGCACTCATCACTGATTATCAATATATTGCATCAACAAAACGAGAGTATTCAGACCGCTTGGAATTTGATGTTTTTAGAAGTTTAGCGTAACTTTGCAACCAGAAAAACAACACAAAGATGAAAAAGATAATCAAGACCGTCATCTGCATCGCGGCGCTGATCAGCGCGGTTTCCTGCATGAACAACACGAAAACCCTCCTGCCTAATGTCTCGGGCAAGGCTGGTGAAGTCATCATCGTGGTAGGCAAGGACAACTGGGAAGGGAATCTGGGCAACGAGATCGGCGGGTTATTGGCAAGAGACTGCGAGTACCTGCCGCAAAGGGAACCATTATATTCATTGGTCAATCTTTCGCCGGGAGCGTTCTCGGACATGTTCAAACTCCACAGGAACATAGTGATCTTCAACATTGACTCGACTGTCGTCAAGCAAGGCGTCGTCTATAGGACTGATGTCTGGGCACATCCGCAGTGTGTGATCCAGGTCAACGCCTCATGCGCGGATTCCGCGATTGTTGTCCTTGAAAAAAACGGTGAGAACATCACCGGAGCCATCGAGCAGGCCGAGAGGAACAGGGTCATCGCCAACACTCTGCTCTACGAGGAGTCCAAACTGGGGGACGTTGTCGCCAAAATGATAGGAGGAAGGGTTCACTTCCCCGTAGGCTACAATCTGAAAAAGGTCACGGACGACTTCATCTGGATAGCGGACGAAAAGCAGTACAGCACCCAGGGTGTGTTCATCTATAAATACCCGGCAACGGACGAGGACCCGTTCTCGGAGGAGAACATCATTGCCAGACGCAACGTTTTTCTCAAGGAATATGTCCCTGCGACAGCCGAGAATTCCTACATGACCACAAGTGTGTTCGTCAAACCGGGAATAAAGTTCCTCAAGTACCACAATCTGGATTTCGTGGAGACCAGAGGTCTTTGGGAGGTCTATAACGACTACATGGGCGGCCCGTTCGTCTCACATTCGTTCTACAGCAAGGACGGAAAGGACATCATCGTGCTGGAGGCATGGGTCTATGCTCCGAAATATGACAAACGACAGT
>ULUN01017154.1_pt1 | contig 23922 bp, 18 predicted proteins | sample 1958531 | NCBI WGS metagenome assembly ULUN01 (sample SAMEA4835761, study PRJEB28245) | human gut metagenome | biome: gut microbiome; material: fecal sample | place: Denmark | collected 2008
TTGGCAGTTGGCATAATTTCAAATAATGTTATTTCTGCTGCTGCAATTATCTGTCCTGCATCTTCTCAGATAAAAACAAAATATTTCTCTCTCAAAATGTCTCAACGAGACAAAGTTACTTAACGCAGTGAAAATATACCATCGACCCATCAATGTGAAGATCGATTTTTTTGTACATTTTCTGCAAAATACCCCTCAGCTCTTCCTCCGTCTGGAACGGAGGAGAAAACCAGCCTTTCTTTGCAAGAATATTCTTCACAAGCCAGTCTGTTATTTTTGATTTTCCCTTTATGTAAAAGCAGGCAACAAAATCACCGCCCGGCTTCAGAACACGCCATGTTTCGCTGAATGCTTTTTGCTTATCGGGAAATGCGTGGAAACCATTCATGCTGACAACGATATCAAAAGACTCATCATCCATTTGCAGATCTCCCACATCGCCCTGAATGCACTTGATATGTTCATAGCCGCTAAGTCTTTTCTCGGCTTGCTCGATCATATCCGTACTGTAATCGAGACACGTAATGCGGGCATTTTTTAAGGCCGCCCACTTGCGCTCCGTGAACACAGCCGTTCCAACAGGAACATCAAGCAGATCCCCGGAAAAATCGTCAGGGATATATGATAAAACTTTGCGTGCTACCTCATTGTCATCAGTCCCGCTCCAAAACAACTTTATATACATTCTGCTGAAAAAATTTCCCTGTGTAAGTACATCATCATATATATTTTTTGATGATTCGTAAGCATTTTGGATCTTATCTGCCATATAACTCTCTCCTTAAATTTTAGAACCTGTCTTCATAAGAAATATGTGCGGATTTTCGAGCATAATTTTGTTGCAGAGTAGGCAAAAATCCGCAGGCGGGCTTTCGCCCGGCAAGGATTTTTAACGCAGTCTAAGGCAAAATTTGCCGAAAAGACGTGCGCATATGCTTGTGAAGACGGGTTCTTATATCATTGCCGCTTACCAAGCTGCATATAGATTTTCTCAAAATTTCTCAACACGCCGCATTATTTCAGCATATCGCATATCTCCTGCAAAAACAGCTTTGCGTCCGCAGGGGAAAATTCATCGGGATTGGTTTTTCTGAGCCTTGACAGCACCTCTTCATCATTCAGCGCACCGAAGGATATCTGTCCGTCGGCAGAAGCTTTCCTGCCCTCCGCCTTTTCCTTTTCCATCTCGGAAAGTATCTCCTTTGCACGGTTGATGACGTTCTTGGGCAGTCCCGCAAGCTTTGCCACCTCAATGCCGTAGCTGTCGTCAACGCCGCCCTCAACTATCTTGCGCAAAAACTTGATGCTGTCGCCGTATTTCTTGACCGCAACGCTGTAGTTCTTCACGCCGTCCACACGTCCCTCCAGCCCGATAAGCTCATGGTAATGTGTGGCAAACATGGTCTTGCATCCTATCTTTCTGGTGTTGGCAATATGCTCTGCCACAGCCGTTGCAATGCTTATTCCGTCAAATGTGGAGGTACCTCTGCCCACCTCGTCAAGGATAACAAGGCTCTGCTTGGTTGCATGCTTTAAGATGTCCGCCACCTCGCTCATCTCCACCATAAACGTGGACTGACCTGCCGTAAGGTCATCAGATGCACCCACACGGGTGAATATGCGGTCAACTATGGATATCTTTGCATAATCCGCAGGCACAAAGCAGCCTATCTGAGCCATCAGCACGATAAGTGCAGTCTGGCGCATATATGTGGATTTACCCGACATATTGGGGCCTGTGATAACAGCCATTCGGCGGGACGATGTGTCAAGATAAGTGTCATTCGGCACATAAAGCTCGTCCGTCATAAGCTCAACCACAGGGTGACGGCCGCCCTTTATGTCAATAACGCCGTCAATGGCAATGTCGGGCTTTACATATCTGTTGCGCATGGAAACGTCCGCAAAGGAGCAGAGCACATCAAGGGCAGCCACTGCCTGAGCGGTCTCCTGCACCTCTGCAAGCTTTGATGCGATAAAGTCACGAACCTCCGCAAAAATCTCCGCCTCCAGCACAAGTACGTGCTCGCTGGCTCCTGATATCTCTTCCTCAGCCTTTTTCAGCTCGTCGGTGATAAAGCGCTCGGCGTTCGCAAGGGTCTGCTTTCTTATGTACTCCGCAGGCACCAGGTCATAGTAGGACTTTGTTACCTCGATATAATATCCGAACACCCTGTTGTAGCCTATTTTCAGGTTCTTTATGCCGGTGCGTTCCTTTTCCTTGTTCTCGATATCGTCAATAATGCTTTTTCCGTTCTTGATGATGTTCCTCAGCCTGTCAAGCTCGGGATTGAAGCCGTCCTTGATAACTCCGCCGTCTTTGAGCAGCGGAGGGGGATCGTCATTTATCGCATTGCCCACAAGGGCGGATATCTCGCTCAGTTCATGGATCTTTCCGCAAAGACCCTTTATAAGAGAAGTCCTGCAGTCAGCCAGCAGATGCTTGATATCGGGCATTTTAAGTGCCGTCTGAGCCAGAGCTTTAAGGTCACGGGGATTTGCGGTCTTGTACATGACCCTTGTCATAAGGCGTTCCAGGTCATACACGCCGTCCAGAGCATCGCCCAGCTGGGAGAGCCTTATCATGTCCGATGTAAGCTCCTCAACAGCGTCCAGCCTGTCGATGATAGCCGCAGGCTTTATGAGGGGCTGCTCGATGTATGATTTCAGCAGGCGCTTGCCCATAGATGTCTTTGTGCGGTCAAGCACCCAAAGCAGACTTCCGCGTTTTTCCTTGTTGCGCATGGTCTCGCACAGCTCAAGGTTGCGCCTTGCGGTAAGGTCAAGCTCCATGAATCGCTTGTCGGAGTAGGTCTGTATCTCGGTAAATCTGCCCACAGCCGCCCTCTGGGTGTCGCTGATGTAGTAGAAAAGTCCGCACAGCACAGCCACGGCGCAGGCATCCTTTTCGTCGATGCCGATATCGGTGAAGCTGTCCGCTGAGAACTGCTTTAAAAGCACGTCCGAATGAACGGGAGAGAAATCCTCCTCTTTCATTACGGTAACGCCCAGATTCATTCTTGTGCGGATAAACTCCCTTACCTCGGTCATGTCCGCAGCCTCGGCGTTAAAGAGCAGCTCCGCAGGGGAAAAGCGTGATATCTCGTTGATAAGCGCTTCGGTAAGCTCGGGAGCAGTCTTGTCCTTATGGGTAAAAAGCTCCGCCGTGCCTGTGGAGATGTCCGCAAAGCATATAGCCGCATTGCCCTCATGAACGTAAAGCGCACCTATGAAATTGTTTTTTGAATCGTCAAGGAGATTGCTTTCGGTGAGGGTACCGGGAGTGACGATTCGTATAACGTCACGCTTGACGATGCCCTTTGCAAGCTTTGGGTCCTCCATCTGCTCGCAGATAGCCACCCTGAAGCCTAAGTCGATAAGCTTTTTTATGTATATCTCGGCGCTGTGATAGGGAATGCCGCACATAGGCGCACGCTCCGCCTGACCGCAGTCCCTGCCCGTAAGGGTAAGCTCCAGCGCTCTGGAAACGGTAACGGCATCATCGAAAAACATTTCATAAAAGTCTCCCAGACGGAAGAACACGATATGGTCGGGGTACTTGTCCTTTACCTCGAAATACTGCATCATCATGGGTGAAAGACTGCTGCGGTCAACGTTCATGGATAATAAAGCTCCTTCCTAATTATTGCAAAAGAAGCAAGGCGGAAAAGTCACCTTGCTTCTCGGAATTTCATTATCAGTGGCAGCCGCCGCAGGTAGAGCAGCTTCCGCCGCAGGAACAGGACTGGGGTGCGGATTCGGGGCAGGTCATGGGGTCATCGCCGTTGGCAGCGCTTGTGACAATGAAGTTGATGCTTTCCAGAATGCCGTCCATCTCAGCCTTTGCAGCCTCGAATGCGATCATCTTGGGATTGCTTACCACCTGAGAATAAAGTGCGTTCAGCTCATTGTTGAGAGCAGTGATGGCATTGGTGTCCTTCTCAGCCTTGCCCATCTCGGTGTTAAGGTCCATTCTCTTTGCGTGGAATTCCATTATCTGCTTCTGAAGCTCCTCGTCCTTGTCGTTTGCGAGCTTAGCAGCAGTGTACTGAATATATCTGGGGTCAGCCTGGAGAGCCTTTCCCAGTTCTCTTGCAGCTTCAATTACGTTCATTATTTTTTACCAGCCTTTCATTTATAAAGCCATGCCGCCTATGGGCAAAGCTGCTTTTATTTTCTGAGAAATAATATTTATTATACCATAAACCTCTTTTTTTGTCAATCATAACATTTATAAAAATCGGCGGTATCCGCAGGTGCAGATACCGCCGCAAGTGTTCTCCATTATCCGGTGCCTCTTATGCTCATGTTCATTTTAATATCAGATCAGTTCAAAAGCGATATTATGATTATGCCGTTCCTGAACACCCTGATAACAGTTATCAGTCGGCTGTCTCCTCCGCAATTATCTTACCAAACTTTAGTAAAAGCGTTATTATATGTCAATAGCAAAATAAATTTTTGTTATAAATCTCCCCATATTATCAAATAATGTGCTATAATGATATCATCACATCTTGGGAGGAACGCTATGAATATTTATTCTGCAAGATCAATTATAAATACCATAAAGCAGCTGAAAGCAAAGCACGACGCAGCCACCATTACATCAAGGGACGACATGATAAAAAAATTCATCGCCTTTGCCATTGAAAAGAGGCTTGGAAATTATCATCTGCAGCTCACTCCCGCAGATGAGCCATGCACTCTTTACAGCTCCAAGCTGGGCGGAACGCCCTATATGCCAAAGGATTTTGATTATCCTGCAAACAGCGGCAACAAGCCTCTCAGGCTGCTGTGCCAGCTGAATTTTGAAAAGCTGCCGCCCATGAAGCCATTCCCCGAAAAGGGCATTTTGCAGATATATCTGTACGATGACGGAAAGCTTGATATGGCAGATCGTCAGACCACATCTGAGCAGGATAATTTCAGGGTAATATATTTTGAAGATATCCTCAGGCGGGAAAGTCTGCTGAAAAGTGCAGAGGAAATGCCTGCATTTGATAATACTTTTCCTTTCACGGAAAAGCTGCTTATTGCCAAATCCCCCACACCGACCATAATTTGCTCCTCCGACTACCGCTTTGATGATACAGTGCTTGAATTTGCCAAGGCATACAAAATGTGCCCCAAATCAGCCAAAAGCACGTACGATATTCCCAATGACGCCGACGAACCGCTGTACAACACATTTACATACGAAAACTTCACCTGCACAGGCGGCAGCGGCATATTTACCGAGCGTGACCCACGAAAGGACTGCCCCCAATACCGTGACTGCGATCTTTGCCTGTTTACCCTTGCCGACGCAGAAAAAGACGGACGGCTGAATTTTCTCATGCCGTCCGCCAATATGATAAAAAAGGATTTTTCAAAAGTGCTGTTTGATACTAATCTTTAATCGTTCTATAGGCAAAGCCGACAGATGAAATAAGACCAGTCTAGGAAAGCGACCGCAGGCGGACTTGCCGCCCGGCAAGGGAGCTTGACGAAGAATGGGCTTATTTCAGCCGAGGATTTGTCTATAGGTTGATTGAGGATTAGTATTATATGAGCATAGACTGATATTCTATCATTACGGCTTCCTTGATGTAAGGAAGCCGATCGCCCTTTCAATGCTGTCCTTGGAATTGCCCCAATCAGCGTCCTTGCCTGCGCTGCGGTAATCGTACATGGAGCAGTATTTTGAAACGTCAGCGTAAAGCTCGGCGATATAGCTTTCGGTAAGTCCGCCGATAAGCTTCATAAAGCCGTCCAGCTCTTTCTTTTGCAGATACTGGGGAGCAACTGAGGCAAGCAGGTCATAATGGGGCAGGCAGATAAACTCCTGCTCGCTCATGAGCTGCCTTGCCTCGCTGTTTTTGTACATCTCAAAAAATGTCCTAAGCAGGCGTTCCATTCCCCAATCCACCTTTTCACACACAAAGCAGCTCTCGTTTATTTCGGAGAGCTTTTTTTGTCTGGCGTTCTTGGGTTCAAAAAGCTTTTTTCTTGAAAACAGACTGCCATGCACCTCGTCCAGATGGGTCTGGAGCATAAGGGCAAGGGAAAGTCTGTTCTTGCATTTGAGCATCTGCGCAAAGTGGGCAGAGCAGAAGCCTGCACGGTTGGTTTCTATCCTCACATCAGGCTCCATCATAGCCGCTCCCATGATATACTCCACCGTGCGCTGCTCAAGCATATCCCTCATTCGGCAGATAGGGCAGCCCTCTCTCGGTTCAAGTATCTCGCTGATAGGTATGGTAAGAATACTTTCACGCATAATCAAAACTCCTGTTAATCATAATTTTCATTGTAATTATCGCCGTTATCAGCCGTGTCGGCAAGCATTTCGGCAGTCTCGTCCTCAGTCATGCCCTCAAGCTTTTCAATGTGATAGAACTCGTCATAGTAGGCGGAGATTATCTCACGTATCATAAACTTTGACCATTCACCGTGCTCCACAAAGCCCGAAAAAGCGATCTCGGGGTCATCTGCGGGATAAAAGCCGATAAATGCCGAGCCTGTGTCGTTCTTGGAGGTCATCTGGGGAGTACCTGTTTTTATGGCTGTCTTTTCGGGCAGGTCGGTGAGCAGATAGCTGTCGGTGTAATACTCGCTGAGTGTGGGGTAGGTATATGCCTCAAACGCCCCCGCTTCGACCATTCCCTTTGTTACAGTGTCAAAGGTGTAGCCTGTCTTGTCCTCGATAACAGCCGCCTTTACAGGCTTTGTGCGGGAAACAAGTTCTTCCATATTGTAGGTGTAAACGCTGTCCACCATGTAGGTCTCGTATCTCACGCCCTTGTTGGCAATGGTCATTGCCTGCGCCGCCATTTGCAGGGGGGTGACATATGTGTCCGACTGACCGATAGCCGCCTGGATAACATTTCCTGCCTGCCATTGCAGGCCTCTTTCCTCAAAGGTCTCGGGGCAGGCGATGTAGCCTTTTTTAACACCTCTGCCTATTTCCAGTCCCATTTCTCCGCCAAGGCCATAATCGGAGGCATATTGTGCGATAAGGTCGATGCCCGTGATACGTCCCACGTCATAGAAGAAGATATTGCAGGATTCTCTCAGTGCCTCCACCACGTTCAGCCTGCCGTGATAGCCCGTACATTCGGGGCTCCAGCCCTCCCAGTAGGTGTAATATTTCTTGCAGGTAACGGTGTCCGTGGGAGTGATTATACCCTCGTTCAGCGCCGCCGTTGCAGTCACTGTCTTGAAAGTGGAGCCGGGGCGGTAATATGCGCTGGTGACACGGTTCGTAAGAGGGGCATTCTCACCGTTTGCCACAGCGGAATAGTTGTTTATATAGTCGTTCAGGTCATAGGTGGGAGCAGTCGCCGCCGCCAGCAGCGCACCGCTTTTTACATCTATCACGGCAATAGCGCCTGCGTCCGCTTCGGTGCCCTTTGCCTTTGAAGATGTCTGGTGCCGGAGCCAATAAATGTGGTTTTCAAGAATGGTCTGCACCTTTCGCTGATAGTCGCTGTCAACAGTGAGCTTTATGGTATTTCCCGGCACCGCCTCCTCCGTTACCTTGTCGCTGATAACGGAGCCGCCCATTATCTCAATGGTGCGTGTGCCCTTTTGACCTCTCAGGGTGCTTTCCATGGCTTTTTCAATGCCGCCCTTGCCTATAACATCGTTGAGGGCATAGCCGCTGTTCCTGTTCTCCTCGTATTCCTCGGCGGATATGGCTCCCACCGTTCCGATAAGGTGGGGAACAACATCGCCCACGTTATAAACTCTCACCGCTTCTTCCGAGATATCCACACCGTCAAGGTCATAGGACAGCTCCTTTATCCTGACCACCGCCGCCATGGGGATATCCTCCGCAAAGGTGTAGCGGTTGGAAACGGAGAAGTCACGCATCACCATGGTGTAGCGTATCCCTGCGATCATCCTTTTTTGCCTGTCGGTGTAGCTTTTGTCAATGCCGTAAAGGGTCTCCATGGCTTCCATACATTCCTCGGCAGTGCCATATACCTGCACGCCGATGTTTTTTCTCAGCCGTGCCACGTCCCCCTCCCTGTCAGCCTCATATTCAAAGGGAGCGTCGGAGGTTATGGGAAGAATGTCCTCCCACTCAACGTTTTCCTCGCCAAGCACCTCTGCCACCGTAAGGATTATGCGGTTCACCGACTTGTCGTCCGAGGGAAAGAACGCCTTTTCTATAACGGCATTGAAGCCTGATTTGTTGCTCACCAGATATTCGCCGTCAGCGTCGGTTATCTCCCCTCTGGGAGCGCTTATCACCTGTGTGGCGATACCCGAGCTTCTGGATTTTTCCAGGTAGCTGCTGCCGTCAACAAGCTGTATTTTCATCAGCTGAACAGCCCCCAATGACATAATGCCAAGGGTGGCTGCCATCAGGAAAACAAAACGGAAATTATCCGCAGCCTTGTTCATAGATACCGCCTTTCTGTACCGGAGTTGGAAGATTAAGATTAGTATATACCTCTGTAATAAAGTCCTCTTGTAAATGTGCCGTGGGGCTTGCCGCCTGTGAAAAAGCGCTTTGTCACCCCGAGAGCCTCATCAGCCGAAAGCCCCTGCATATCAAGATATGCAAAGTCCGCACCCGAAAAGCCCTCCAGCTTGTCGGAGATATCAAGGATATCGCTGTTGTAGATAACGGAATATTCCCTGTTGTCGCACTTTACGGGGAAGCTCCTGCCTGTTCTGTCGGTAAGGCAGCCAGTGCATTTGCCGCAGCCCGTCACCGCTCTCACAGGACAGTTGCGCACTACCATAAGAGGCAGCCTGCCGTATGCGAAAACGCCCACGGGGATATTGCTTTTAAGTCCGTTTATCTGGGCTTCTTTAAGCTCAAAGGAAGCTGTAATGTCCGCAAAGCCCATATTTTCGCACTGCTTCACCGAGTAGGAGTTTGTGATGTTCATACCCGTTCCGCCGTGAAGCTTTATGCCCTCCAGCTGAGAAAGCACGCCCATATGAGTAAGGTTTCCGCACATAAAATGCACAAATCCCTTTTCACGGAGCATTTTCAGCTGCGAAAGCAGCCTTTCCTCGTCCGAAACAAAATCGGGCAGGCGGACTATCGCCTTGTCAATGTAACGTTCTTCAAGCTCCTCGCATAATTTTATGGGCACCACGAACATGGAAACGCTGCCCTCCAGCGTCCTCAGCACGCTTATATCCGATACCGCCGCACGGAAATCTATCCTGCCGAAGCGTTTGGGTGCATTTATCTTTTCAAGTTCATTTTCGCTGATATGATAAGCGGGGGTATTTTTGCGGAGGATAATTTCGTCCCCCATGCTTACAGCTTCTCTTCTCATGCGGTTAAGCTCGGAGGCAGGCAGCATAACGCCCTCATCAATATGACATTCCACACTGTTAAGATAAAATCTTGTGTCACCCAGCTTCGAAAGCTGCTTTGTTACATCTTCTTCGGAAAGGCTTCTGTTCTTTGCCTCTTCGGGTATCCTGCCCTCGATCTTTCCTACTGCATTGCCATTATCAAAGGAAAATTCCAGCACAGACGGCTCATTTCTGCGGGCCGTGAAAACAAAATCAGCCGCCGATGTCTTTTTCTCCTTGGCGTAAAGTGCGGCAAGCTCGCTCAGAACTCCGTCCGCAGAAACAACGTCCTCTTTCCTGCGGTAGCCGAACATATCCGCCCCACGCCTGTTCATAAGATATCCGTCAGTAAAGCCGCTGCGGGAAAATACCGCTTCAAGCCGCTTCATATCAGCATCGGTGTCACCTGTGCCGTCAACAGCGTTCCTGAGAGCCGTCACCGCCGCCGCCACATATTCGGGGCGCTTCATTCGTCCCTCTATTTTAAAGGAAGCGCAGCCGATATCGCAAAGCTCGTCAACGTGCCGCACAAGGGACATATCCTTCAGCGACAGTGCATATTCCTCCGCAGGCTTGCCCACAGCTGAAAAAGGCAGCCTGCACGCCTGTGCGCACTGTCCCCTGTTGGCGCTTCTGGAGCCGATAACTGCGGACATATAGCACTGCCCCGACAGGCACATACACTGCGCTCCGTGAACAAATACCTCTGTTTCCATGCCCGTTTCGCATATTTTTCTTATCTCGTCCAGCGTCAGCTCACGGGCAGGAACTATCCGACAGATGCCAAGCTTTTTTGCAAATTCCGCTCCCAAGGGTGTATGAAAGGTCATCTGTGTGGAGCCGTGGAGAGGCATATCGGGCACAGCCGCCCTTGCTATGAGCAGACCGCCCGGATCCTGCACGATAAGCCCGTCAATACCCGCTTTCGCCGACCTTTTTACCTCGTCATAAAACTCCTCTGCCTCGCTGTCAAGCACCGCAACGTTCATGGCACGGTACAGCTTTACGCCGTGGATATGGCAGTATTCCGCCGCCGCTTTAAGCTCATCATAGGAAAAATTGACGGCATTTGCTCTGGCGGAGAAGCTTTTTCCTCCGACGTAAATGCCGTCTGCGCCGCATCTTACAGCGGCATATATGCTTTCAGTACCGCCTGCGGGCGCAAGCACCTCAGGCTTGTTATTCTCTTTCATTATCACCGTTTTTTCTTTCTTCCCCTGCGTGACTGCTGTGCAGGCTTTTCGGGGGCGGTCAGGTTATCAGATTGTGTATCGCCGCCATTACCCTGAGCTTCTGCATTTCCTTCTGGGCTTCCGCCAACGACTTCTCCTCTTTCTTCCTGCTTTGCTTCTTCTGACGCTTTGCCGCAACTGGCACCTTCGCCGTCAGCGGCAGGGTCTTTTTTGTCATTCTTTTCTTTGGTCTCATTAGGCTTGACAGGTTCGTCAGCCGCATCGGCAGGCTTTTCGGGCTTTTCCTCAGCCTTCTGAGCATTCTGCTGTGCCTCAGTGTCAAGCTCATGTGCATAAATGGTCACAGAGGGAGTAACGGTATTTTCAAGCACCAACTGTTCGCAGTCATAAAGTGCAGGGCGCTTTTTAAGCTCCTTGTTTTCCTTTTCAAGGTCAGCTATCTTCTGCTCCAGCTCCTTTACCTTGGCGGTAAGCTTTTCATTTGCGCTTCTTGCCTTGCCTGCTTCGTTCACATAGGTCTTTATCTGACCCCTGATATTTTCAATGCTCTCCTGAGCCTTTGCGGCCTCGTCAAGAGACGTAAGGGCAACAAACACCGCCGCATTCTGTATGCCGAAATTGGGCTTTGCCTTTACCATATCACCTATCTCTTTATCTATTCTGTCGGCAAGGCCTTTGATATATTCGGGCTTTTCGTCGGTCCTGAGGTTATATTCCTTACCGCAGATAACGACCTTAACTTTATTTTCAATATTCATCTGTCCGATCCTTTCCGAAATGTATTCAAATATAATTATACATCATTATCCGACAGATTTCAAGAGATATTATATTCTATTATCATGATTTTTACAAAATTATTTATTTGGGTATGTGTATTTTGCGTAAACTTATCGGGTGAGCATTTTATTCATCTTATCGACCTTTATCCTGACAGTGATATATACCGTCAGCCATATTGCCGCAAAGCCTGCCGCAAATATTATTGTGAATATCCAATACATCACAGAAAGAGACTTGTCATGTTTTTTCGGTATTCGGTGGGTTTTGAAAGGTGAAAGGCAAATTATCATATTGTATTGGCACGGCATTAAAAATCAACCGATACGCAAAGCGCACTGATATTCAATTTTGCCACTGTAAATAAGATAATTTTCAAACCCTGTTGTATTCTGTCGTTCCTTGTGATATAATAATAAAAAAGTATGAAAGGAGTCAACAGTTATGAGCGACTTTAGACATCAAATTGAAGAAGACATAGCCGAATATCAAAATCTTCATAAGCATATTCCAAACATAAGCAAGCCTGAATGGGCTTTCAACTACTGGGTACTTGACAAAATGTTTTTTGAAGATGAAGAACTTATTGAAGAGAAAATCGTTGATTATCACGATCTTGGTATTGATGCGTATGAAATATATGAAGATACCAAAGATATTTACCTTATCCAGAATAAATATTATAGTGATTCGTCAACCATCTCTGCTGAATATGTAAAGAATGATTTTTTAATACGTGCCATAACGGCTTTAGAAAATGGTACATATAAAAAATCAGATGAACTCCAAGCAGTATTTAATAAGTATAAGAAATGTGACGACTTTTGTGTTCACCTGGAATTATTTGTAACCAACAATAACACTTGTGTTGAGGCTAATGAATATATTAAGAAGTTCAATCTTGAACACCCTAAATATCACGCTACTATTTATTATCTAAACGACATCGAAAACAAATACTATGGTGAACCCGAACCAGTAAAAAAGCAAATAACCGTAAAAATTGAAACAATAGTAAAAGGTACTGCTTTAAATATAAACAACGAAAGTTACAAATTACAAAACATAGTAGATGCCAGATATGTTTATGCCCCGGTTGTACCATTGTACAGGCTATATAGAGAAGCAAAAGAAAAAAATTATCCTATTTTCGATAAAAACATTCGTGAATACCTTGGAAACAAAGGTGTTAATAAGGGGATTTATCAAACTTTGCTTGATAAAAATGAAAGGAAGAACTTCTTTTATTACAATAATGGCATTACAATTATATGTGACAGCATGAGCAAAATAAACACCCAAGCAAACAACCTTTTTTCTGCATACTTTACCATTACAAATCCGCAAATCGTTAACGGCTGCCAAACAGTAAATTCCATTTATGAAGCATTAAATAATATTTCAATAGACCAATTAGAAACAGAATTTAAAGATACATTTGTTATGTTAAAAATACTGGAAATAAACAGAAACAATCAAACGGAAGATACCCTTTACCAGAATATCGTCAAATACAATAATTCTCAAAACTCTATAGATGAGAAAACATTTATCGCAAACACAGATATATTTATCAGACTACAAAAAGAATTTGAAAAGAAGGGCTTTTTATTACTAATTAAACAAAGTGATAAAAACAAATTTAGTTCGGCATATAAATCAACCACCAAATTAAGGACTTTAAATTCCGAGCGTTTAAAGAAATTCGGACTTGATGAAACCAATAAAGCTAAAGATGTTTTTATCCCACTTGAAAAGTTTTTACAGGTCATAAATGCTTTTGCCGACAGCGGATATACAGCATATGTAAAAAAAAGCAATATGCTTAAATTTGGCAGTCAACAGTATAATACAGCTATAAACTTTATTAAATCAAACGACATCACCAATGATGGTTTAATAGATCTGTATTTACTGTATGTCAGATCTGAAATGGAAAGGAAAAGAAAATCGGATAGCAGATTTCCCATTTCTTATTATTTAATAGATGAATTTGCCATTCATGAATGTAATAACAGGCAAAAATCAGAAATTACTCTCGCACTTTCATCATCGGATAAAATCAACCGTATAATCAAACTTTACACCGCCGTAACAAGGTTTTATACAACCCAATATTACAAGGACAATAACATTGATTACAATAAAATGATAAAAAGAATCATTAACTATGATCTGCTTAATTCTGCAAGAGATTCATTCCAATCATCATTTGATGATTGATTCCATCTGATTTGCAACTCAATGCTCTGCTTTAACCATTGGTAATCTAAGCTCAATCTAAAATTTATCTCTTGACAACACCCCCGATATGGAATATAATTAAAAGTAACTGTTAATATACCCCATTGTGGGAAGAAATTTGCCTGCGGGCATAAAAGGTGGTTATTATTATGGCAGCAGAAAAAACTATGGACAAGATCGTAGCGCTCTGTAAAGGCAGAGGCTTTGTATATCCCGGAAGTGAAATCTACGGCGGCCTCGCCAACACATGGGACTACGGTCCCCTCGGCGTTGAGCTGAAGAACAATATCAAAAGAGCTTGGCAGAAGAAGTTCGTTCAGGAGTGCCCCTACAACGTAGGTCTTGACTCCGCTATCCTTATGAACCCCCAGACATGGGTGGCTTCCGGTCACATCGGCGGCTTCTCCGACCCTCTCATGGACTGCAAGGAGTGCAAGACCCGTCACCGTGCAGACAAGCTCATCGAGGATTTTGACGGCACAAACGTTGCAGGCTGGACAAATCAGCAGATGCTCGACTACATCAACGAGCATGATATCAAGTGCCCCCAGTGCGGCAAGAAGAATTTCACCGATATCCGTCAGTTCAACCTTATGTTCAAGACCTTCCAGGGCGTAACTGAGGATTCCAAGTCTGAGCTTTATCTCCGTCCCGAGACTGCTCAGGGTATTTTCGTAAACTTCAACAACATTCAGAGAACCACACGTAAAAAGGTTCCTTTCGGCGTTGGTCAGGTAGGTAAGTCTTTCAGAAACGAGATCACTCCCGGCAACTTCATCTTCCGTGTAAGAGAGTTCGAGCAGATGGAGCTTGAGTTCTTCTGCAAGCCCGGCACCGACCTTGAGTGGTTCCAGTACTGGAGAAGCTACTGCCGTGACTTCCTTCTTGGTCTCGGCGTAAACGAGGAGCATCTCAGACTCCGTGACCATTCCCCCGAGGAGCTTTGCTTCTATTCCAAGGCAACCACCGACTTCGAGTACCTCTTCCCCTTCGGCTGGGGCGAGCTTTGGGGCATTGCGGACAGAACCGACTATGACCTTACCCAGCACATGAAGACCAGCGGCAAGAGCATGGAATACTTCGACCCCGAGACCAACGAGAAGTACATTCCTTACGTAATCGAGCCTTCTCTCGGTGTTGAGAGACTGTTCCTTGCTATCGTATGCGAAGCATATGACGAGGAAGAGATCGGCGACGGCGAAAAGTCCGACGTAAGAACAGTAATGCACCTCCACCCCGCACTTGCTCCCGTAAAGGCAGCTATCCTTCCTCTTACAAAGAAGCTCAAGGAACCCGCTACCGACCTTTACATGAAGCTTGCAAAGAAGTTCAACGTTGAGTACGACGAGGCAGGTCAGATCGGTAAGAGATACCGCAGACAGGACGAGATCGGTACTCCCTTCTGCATCACCTTTGACTTTGATTCTCTCGAGGACAACTGCGTAACAGTCCGTGACAGAGACACCATGGCTCAGGAAAGAGTTAACATGGACGAGCTTGTTGCTTACCTTGAAAAGAAGCTTGAATACTGATATTATATAGCATGATGATGCTCCGATATCCTTATGGGTATCGGAGCTTTTTTGTGTCTTGAAACCGCTTACCAATAAAGCTATATACAAAAAGTGCCACACACGTTGATTCCGTGTATGGCACTTTTTATACTAATCTTTAAACGTTCTATAGGCAAAGCCGACAGATGAAATAAGACCAGTCTAGGAAAGCGACTGCAGGCGGGCTTGGCGCCCGGCAAGGGAGCTTGACGAAGAATGGACTTATTTCAGCCGAGGATTTGTCTATAGGTTGATTGATGATTAGTATTTATTAAGCTATGCAGTCTTATTCATAAAGGAAGCAGTAGAAAGCCTTGTAGGTCATGTAAACATCGACCTTTGAAACGATCTCAAAGGGAGCGTGCATGCAAAGAACGGGAACACCCACATCAATGGTGTCAACATTCAGGTTTGCAATGTATGCCGCAACGGTTCCGCCGCCGCCAAGGTCAACCTTGCCAAGCTCGCCTGTCTGCCAGATAACGTTGTTGTCATCAAGCAGCTTTCTTACTCTGCCCACAAACTCTGCGGAAGCATCGGAGGTGCCCGACTTTCCTCTTGCGCCTGTGAACTTTGTTACGCACACGCCGTAGTTGATGAAAGAGGAGTTTCTCTTTTCCAGAACATCGGGGAATGTGGGATCAAATGCTGCGTTAACGTCTGCGGAAAGGCACTCGGACTTGCTGAGGACTGCTCTGCCCTCTTCGCCGAAGCACTCTGCCAGGTCGTGGATAAAATACTTGAGATATGCGGATTTAAGACCTGTGTTGCCGTCGGAGCCTGTCTCCTCCTTGTCGGTGAGAACAACAACGGCTGTCTTTTCGGGAACGGTATTGCCGTCCATAAGAGCGGCAAATGCAGTGTATGCGCAAACCTTGTCGTCATGACCGTATGCACCGATCATGCTGCGGTCAAAGCCGATATCCTTTGCCTTGAATGCGGGAACTGCTTCCAGCTCTGCGGAAACGAAATCGTCCTCGGTGATGCCGTACTTTTCGTTAAGGATAGCCATAATGTTGAGCTTTACCTTTTCGCTTACATCATCATCTCTGAAAGGACGGGAACCGATGAGAATGTTCAGCTCTTCACCCTTGAGTATCTCGCCGGCACTTCTCTTCATCTGATCCTGAGCAAGGTGGGGGAGAAGGTCGGTAACGCAGAATACAGGGTCGCTTTCGTCCTCGCCGATGTTTACCTTTACGGAGCTGCCGTCAGCACGGATAATCACACCGTGAAGTGCAAGAGGGATAGTGCCCCACTGATACTTCTTGATTCCGCCGTAGTAATGGGTCTTGAAGTAAGCGGTCTCCTCGTTTTCAAAGAGAGGGTGCTGCTTCATGTCAAGACGGGGAGAGTCAATGTGAGCGGCTGCAATATGAACGCCCTTTTCCACAGGCTCCCTGCCTATGACCGCAAGGATAACTGCCTTGCCTCTGTTGTTGTAATAAACCTTGTCGCCGGGTTCAAGGCGCATATTTCTCTCAAATTCCTTGTAGCCTGCCTTCTTGGCAGCGGAAACTGTGAAATCCGCAACCTCTCTCTCGATCTTTGAGCAGTTCATAAAGTCCTTGTACTTTTCGCAGAAAGCGTCGCAGTCCTTTATCTGCTCCTCGGTCATTCTGAGAACGCCGTTCTTTCTCTGGGAGCAGAGCTTTTCCTGTAAAAGCTTTGCTTCGGATTTTTCGTTTGCCATAATATAAACTTCCTTTCAAAAGTGGATTTGCCTGTCAATACAGATTATTATATGCGTCATACGCCTGCATAACCTTTTTGACATAATGTTTTGTTACCGATGACGGGATATCGTCCAGCACCTGACCGTCCGAGCTGAGGGAGCTGTCCTCCAGCCATTTGTTCACATTGCCTCTGCCCGAATGATAGGCAGCCAGAGCCGTTTCCTCGTCGCCGTATTCGTTGTACAGCAGCATAAGCAGATACGTGCCGTACTGGATATTGTATTCGGGGACATACATGGAGTCGTAATCCAGCTCCCGTCCGTCCCCCATTCGGTAGCCCACCCAGTCGTAAGCGTCCTCCATGAGCTGCATAAGTCCTCTTGCACCCACTTCCGACTCGGCTGAGGGGTCGAAATTGCTTTCGGTCTTGATGACGGCGAACACGAGATTTTCGTCCACGCCGTATTCTTTCGAGTATTTTTCCACAAGGTCAGCATATTTCCGTGGATAAACACAGTCCTTGCTGAGCTCGGGCAGCTTGTAGCAGCCTATGACCAGCAGAACGATGATGAGCAGCGGCAGAGCGATGTTCTTACGTCTGCGCACCCGCTTCGCCGTATTTTTTGGCATTGTAGTACTCCTTGATCTTGTCTGCCGCTTCCTCCGCCTTGGCGACCAGTATTTCGGGAGTTTTGTTGTTCTTGATAACAAAATCCGAATGACTTACAAAGAAATGCTCCGAATACTGTGAATTGAAGCGCTTCCTTGCCGCCTCAGGGGAGATATGATCCCGTGCGGTTATTCTCTCTTCTCTAAGCTTTTCATCGGCGGTGACGCTGATGATAAGGTCGCACAGGTCGTCTGCGTTTGATTCAAAAAGGGTGGGAGCGTCAAGGATTATCAGCTTGCTTCCGCTTGCCGAAAGCTCCTCGATGCACCTTATTATCCTGAAAATGATGTATGGATAGCAGATGCCGTCCAGCTGACGCAGCCGCTCGCTGTCAGAAAAGACGATGCTGCCCAGCTTTTTCCTGTCAAGTGAGCCGTCGGGGAGAAGTATGCCGCTGCCGAATGCCTCGGCAAGCTCGTTCAGGCACGGCTCACCCTTTCGGGTGACTTCCCTTGAAATAAGGTCGGCGTCGATAACGTCAAACCCCTCTCTGCGGAAAACTCCGCATACCGTGGTTTTTCCTGCGCCGCTCTGCCCTGTCAGACCGATAACATATGCACGTCCGCATGGGTTCACAGCCTGATCACCTCAAATCCCGCAGCCCGCAGCAGACGGTTATAGACTGCAAGCCCAACTCCTGTTTTTTCGGGGCATCTTGCATATACCTGCTCCATGCCCATATCGTCAAGGCTTCTAAGCACGCCGAAAAGCTCCCTTGCCTGCTCCTCGGAGGTGTCTCCGTAGGTAACATGTGGATAGGGATATTCTGCGGCATCGGAGCCAAACATCATGGCGCACACCTTGTCGCCCTGATGCTCCTTCATAAAGCCGATAAACTGCTCCGCACTGCCCTCCACAATGGTCACATTTGCCTTGGGAGAATAATGCTTGTACTTCATTCCGGGAGAAAGCACCCTTTCGCCGTCGGATATCTTTTCGGTAACGCCCTTGGCGCAGCTTACATTTTCGCTGCCCACAACGCCTGCCAGCTCCTCAAGGGACACAAAGCCCGGGCGGAGAAGCTTCACCTTTCCGTCCTTTTCAAAGGAGATGACCGTGGATTCAACACCCACATGGCACTCGCCGCCGTCAACAATGGCGGATATTCTGCCCCTCATGTCGTCCATAACGTGCTTTGCAGTGGTTGGACTGGGGCTGCCCGACAGGTTTGCGGAGGGAGCCGCAAGAGGACATCCGCTTGCCTTTATTATCGCCCTCGCAACAGGGTGAACCGGGAAGCGTATGCCCACCGTGTCAAGTCCGCCGCTGGTAACAAGGGGTATTATATCTTTCTTTGGAAGCACCATGGTCATAGGGCCGGGCCAGAAAGCCTTTGCAAGCTTCAGTGCGTTTTCGGGAACTTCCGTTACATATTTATATATGTCCTCAAACTCCGCAATATGTACGATAAGCGGATTATCCTGAGGTCTGCCCTTGGCTTTGAATATGTCCGACACGGCAGCGGGGTCAAGAGCATTTGCAGCCAGACCGTAAACAGTCTCGGTGGGAATGCCCACAACCTTGCCCTCCACCAGCAGCCTGCCTGCAAGCTTTATATCATCGTCGGAAGCCGACAGCATTTTTGTTTCAAACTCCATAAAAACCATCTTTCACAGCAGCGCAGTTATTCGTCACCCTGCGCCGATAATTTTGCCGCCTGATCGGCAGTTGCCAGAGCGTCTATCACCTCGTCGATATTGCCGTTGAGCAGATATTCAAGGCGGTATATAGTAAGCCCTATCCTGTGGTCGGTAAGACGACCCTCGGGGAAATTGTATGTCCTTATGCGCTCGGAGCGGCTGCCTGTGCCTACCTGAGAGCGCCTGTCAGATGCTATTTTGTCGTTTCTCTCCTGCTCCAGCATATCATAAAGGCGGGAACGGAGTATCTTCATTGCCTTGTCCTTGTTTTTGTGCTGGCTGCGCTCGTCCTGACATTCAACCACAAGACCCGTGGGCAGATGAGTTATTCTCACCGCAGATTCGGTCTTGTTGATGTGCTGTCCGCCTGCGCCCGACGCACGGAAAACATCTATTTTAAGCTCTGTGGGATTTATTTCCAGCTCCACATCGTCCGCTTCGGGAAGCACCGCAACGGTAACGGTGGAGGTGTGGATACGTCCCTGGGACTCGGTCTCGGGAACTCGCTGAACACGGTGAACGCCGCTTTCGTATTTGAGGCGTGAATATGCGCCCTCACCCTCGATGCTGAAAGATATTTCCTTGAAGCCGCCAAGCTCCGTGGGATTGGCGTTCAGCACATCTATCTTCCAGCCCCTTGCCTCAGCGTACATGGAGTACATTCTGAAAAGGGAGTTGGCAAAGAGCGAAGCCTCATCGCCGCCTGCGCCGCCTCTTATCTCAACGATAACGTTCCTGTCGTCGTTGGGGTCCTTGGGGATAAGCAGTATCTTCAGCTCCTCGGAAACGGAAGCGATGTTCTCCCTCGCCTCGTCAAGCTCAGCACGGGCAAGGTCTTTAAGCTCCCTGTCAGCGCCGCTCTCGTCAAGCATTTCCTGAGCTTCCTGCTCCGTTTTCACATAAGAGCAGTACTCACGGTACTTTTCAACAATAGGGGACAAGCTTTTATATTCTTTCATCAGCTTGGCATAAAGCCCGTTGTCGCCGATGACCTCAGGGTCAGTCAGGCGATTGCTGGTGTCCTCAAATTTTTCCTCTGTGGCTTTCAGTTTTTCAAACATGAAACAAACTCCGTAACAAAAAGAATGAACGGTTACTGTTCGGGCTCTTCCCGTTTAACCGCCTTGATATTTTTTTCAATTTTACTGCGGGGGACCATAAATTCATGGCCGCAGCCTGAACATCTGAGCTTGAAATCCATACCCGACCGCAGCACTACCATTTCCTTTGAGCCGCAGGGATGAGTTTTTTTCATAGTCAGCACATCGCCCACACGGATATCCACAAGCATCGTCCTTTCGCAGCAATGGAGCCTGCAGCTCCATTTAAAGATTAGTAATTTTATTATACCACACAGAGGAATAAAAGTACAATATTTTTGCGTCACTTTTTTGAAAATACAGTATAGCACATAAAAACTCACGTTATTTTTGGTAATTCTGACCACTTTAAAAGCGAAAAGCGGCAGGAAAAGCTTCCTGCCGCCAAATATTATGCCGCCTCTGCCGCAGGCTTTGCATAAACAATATCGGCAGATGTTACAGCCGTCCAAGAGCCGTTAACATACGCCTTTACCGCAAAGCCGTACTTTATTCCGTTGGCAAGATTTTCAATGTTGATTCCTATGGCATCGGTATAGCACTGAAATGTCCATGTGCCGTTGATGTAGCTATAGACTGCATATCGGTCAGCACCCTCAACCGCAGTCCATTCCAGATAAACACAGCCGTCGCCCGCTTCCGCCTTGGTTATCACGGGCTTGTCGCTTGTGACCGTGCTGCCCGCAGGCTGAGCATACACCATGTCGGCGCTTGTAACTGCCGTCCATGCGCCGTTTACATATGCCTTTACCGCAAAGCCGTACCTCGAACCGTTTGCCAGACCGCTGACCTCATATGTAAGCTCAGTCGTGTAACCAGCAAAGCTCCACTTGCCGCCGATGTAATAATATACGCCATATCTTTCTGCACTGTCAACGCCGCTCCATGTGAGCTTTACGCTCCTGTCTCCGGCTTCCGCAGATGTGATAAAAGGCTTGTCCGCTCCCTTGGGGGATACATACACGATGTCGGAGGAAGCAACGCCTGTCCATGCGCCGTTCACATACGCCTTGACTGCAAATCCGTAGCTTGAACCGTTGGTCAGTCCCGTAACGTTCATTGCGAGATCTGTTGTGTAGCCATAGCAAGTCCACTTGCCGTCAAGCTTGTAATACACCGCATATTTTTCTGCGGTATCAACGCCGTCCCATGTGAGCTTTACGCTCTTGTCTCCCGCTTCCGCAGATGTGATAACGGGCTTGTCCGCTCCCTCGGGGGATACATACACGATGTCGGAGGGTGCAACGCCTGTCCATGCGCCGTTTACATACGCCTTCACCGCAAAACCGTAGCTTGAACCGTTTGTCAGCCCCGTAACGTTCATTGTGAGATCTGTTGTATAGCCATAGCAGGTCCACCTGCCGTCAAGCTTGTAATACACCGCATATTTTTCTGCGGTATCAACGCCGTCCCATGTGAGCTTTACGCTCTTGTCTCCCGCTTCCGCAGATGTGATAACGGGCTTGTCCGCTCCCTCGGGGGAAGCATACACCATATCGGAGGAGGTAACGTCAGTCCATGCGCCGTTTACATACGCCTTCACCGCAAAGCCATATCTTGAGCCGTTGGTCAGCCCCGTAACGTTCATGTAAAGGTTGGAAGTATATCCTGCGCAGGTCCACTTGCCGTTTATGTAATAATACACGCCGTATCTTGAAGCACCGTCAACGGAAGTCCAGTTGACTGTCATCGACCTGTCGCCTGCAATAAGTCCGGTTATCTGCGGCTTCTGAACGATATTTTTAACGTAAGCCACCGCCGACTGCGAAAAGCTTGTAAGCACATTCTGATATGTCACAGGGTCCCACATCTGCGCCCTTACCACAAATCCGTCGGAATTCTGCAGGTCAGCCACAGTGCAGCCCGTATATGCCGATGAAAACCCGCTTACCTGAGAATATGCGCCGCTGCGGTATCTGTAAAGGGAATAGCCCTGGCAGCCGTTTATAGCCTCCCAGTTAAGGGTTGCGGAGCCGCTTGCATTCCTCTCAGCGTCAAGGGTGATGAACAGAGGGTTCGAGTGGCTTGCATCGGGAAGAGTGATGTTTGTATATCTGCTCTCCTTGGGGTTGTGGTATCCCGAGCTGTCGAGAGCCATAAAAACTCCGCTGCCCCTGTTGCAGAACGGGTAATAATATCTGCCCGTGACCTCGTACCTGTCCATCCAGGTAACGTCCAGGTCATACCAGCTGCCGCCCAGGTTTATGCTGTTCCAAGCGTGGTTGTTGCCCACTATTCCAACGCAGTCGATACCGATAAGGTGGCTGAAATATGTAACTGTCATGGCATATCCGTTGCAGACGCACCTGCCGTTCAGCAGCGCACCTGCAATGGTCTGGTTGGAGCCTGCGCTTATGGCGCCGTTCTCGTCCTTGTTGTATATAACGCTATCGCACAGCTTTTTGTAGATGATAGATTCTTTTTCAAGGTCGTCCCTGCCCTGATTTATCTCAGCCAGCCACTGAGAAGTCGCAATATCTATCCGATTTGCCGCAGCCATACGTGCGGCACCGTTTTCATATCCGTCATAGGTGATAAGATAGATATTATCGCTGTTCCAAGCCAGCTGTGAAACGAAGAAATACTGAGGATTGGAGTAGAAAAACGCCGTCGCAACGGCAAGTGCCTCGTCCTGGGTGAACCGACCCGTAAAGGGCACCTTTGCAATAACGTAGTGTGATTTCTTTGTACCGTCCGCACTGGTGGTGCTTACCCTGCCCGTGTAGTTCACGGAGTAATTTGCCGCCTGTTCGCAGGCAGCCGCAAACTGCTGATAATATGCCCTTGCCTCTGCGGAAAGCTGGGAGTAAAAGAAGTCCGACTGGAAATTGTAGGAAGAGTTCCGATACTCGGTGTATGCCGCCTCCTCCGACTCGCATTCCTCCCGTGCAAGCTCAAGGGAGCTGTCGATAAGTCCGTCCTCTTCCTCGGTAACATCGGCCTCCAGCACCTCAACGGAATAAGGGGAGATACGCTCCTCCAGCGCTGCCATATCACTCTGTGATATGACTTCTTCTGCCGAAAGATCGGCTGTTTTATTATCCTCAGCCATAACGGGAACGCCGCCAAGGGCAAGAGTTCCCGCTGTAAGCACGGAAACTATTTTTATAAAGCTTTTTTTCAAAGCAAGTCCTCCTTTTTCGGAAATATTCATATTGTCATATTATAAATAATTATATCCCAACATATCGTTTTAATCAAGTTACAAAATGGACAAAATCGCAAAGGCAGACAATTCTGTGAACAGAAATTATTAAATTTTATACTAATCTTCAATCGTTCTATAGGCAAAGCCGACAGATAAAATAAGACCAGTCTAGGAAAGCGACCGCAGGCGGGCTTGCCGCCCGGCAAGGGAGCTTGACGAAGAATGGGCTTATTTCAGCCGAGGATTTGTCTGTAGGTTGATTGAAAATTAGTATTATAATTATCAGCCAATAAAAAAGTCGGCAAATCACCGCTTTGCCGACTGTCTTGGATATTTTTGTTTTACGTCTGTAAGACCCAGGATATAATCAACGCTCACGTCATAAAAATCCGAAAGTTTGATAAGGAACTCCAGAGGTATATCCCGCCTGCCTATTTCATAATGGGAATAGCTCACCTGCGAGCAGTTAAGTACAGCTGCGATCTCCCTTTGAGTAAGGTCATTGTCCTCCCTGAGCGCTCTCAGTCTGTTTCCGGGATTGGAGTTCATTTGCTTCGCCCTTTCTCGTTAAGATTCCTTTATTTTAATATTATATATTATTTTTTCCAA
>ULUN01051550.1_pt1 | contig 23473 bp, 16 predicted proteins | sample 1958531 | NCBI WGS metagenome assembly ULUN01 (sample SAMEA4835761, study PRJEB28245) | human gut metagenome | biome: gut microbiome; material: fecal sample | place: Denmark | collected 2008
GAAACGGAAAAAAGTCCTTCCGGGCAGTCAGGAAGCAGTTAGAAATGGAAAAAAGTTCTTCCGGGCAGTCAGGAAGCTGTCAGAAATGGAAAAAAGTCCTTCCGTGCGGTCGGGAAGTTATCAAAAATGAAAATAACTCCTTCCGGACGGCTGGGAAGAAATAAATTAGAAATCATTAAAACTAGTATTAATATGAAAGCTGTCAAAGTTTTTAAACCTCTTCAGGTCTCCCTTTTTACAAATGGTCCACATGTGGCATTTATGCAGCGGATCTATGATGAATTAAATTCGTTGATAGAACGGGCTGAGAAGCTGCATGTTTCGGATGAATTGATGGCGGAGTTCAAATCTTTCATCGATTTGGAAAACGACTTGATGAAGGAAACGAAAAAGTTGTTGAATACATCTGTCCGTCAGAGTACGGACAAGGGTCGGGACGATGTGGTGGTTTACCTGTTGCAGGAAATGAAGAACGCGGCCCGTTCGCCTATCGAGGCCAAGCAAAAAGCAGGCGCGTCCCTGGGTCCGATTGCTGATGCTTATACGGGTATTCAAAACGCGGCCCAGGATACGGAAACTGTTTCGATCCGAGGGTTGATCATCGATTTGAAGAAGTCTGAAAATGCCCCGCATGTCACGACCTTGGGGTTGGACGACGTGGTTGCTAAACTGGAAGAAATCAATGAACAGTATGACCGGGAACGGAAAGAATTATCGGCAAAAACGAAGGCGGAGAAGAAAGCAAATTCCGATGTGATCCGTCCGCAGACAGATGCCGTGTTGCGCCGTATTCTGGACTTGATCTATGCCAGCGAATTATTATGTGATGAAGAGACAGGCGATTTGGCCTTTATTGAAGATGAGATTGATACGATCAACGTGATCATCGACGAGTTCCGGATGCGTTACAACATGAGCCAGGCGCAGAAAAAGTCAAACGCGAAGGACGATAGCAGCTTGGAGTTTAAGCCAGTGGAGCCGAAAGAGTAGAAAACGAATAACAATTAATGTACACTTGTTTAACCTAAATATAAAACTTAGGAAAATATGATTGAAAAAGTAAGTAAACTAGGATTGGCGTTATTGGGTATGTTATGTATTCCAGTAGCCGTGCAAGGAGAAACAGTTCCTGTTGGACCTATCAGTATGTTGTCTCAGCAAGATGGACAGATTTCAGGTGTGGTAAGTGACAAGGCGGGACCCGTAATCGGAGCTTCTGTGATTGTGAAAGGAACTACCAATGGTATAACAACCGATATGGATGGCCGATTTTCTTTGGCAGGATTAAAGAAAGGGGATGTGATCCAGATCTCTTATATCGGTTATGTTACACAAGAAATCAAGTATACGGGACAAATATCTGTAGATGTGACATTGAAAGAAGATTCCCAAAGTTTGGATGAAGTAGTAGTTGTTGGTTTCGGTACGCAGAAGAAGTTGAACTTGACAGGTGCTGTTACAGCTGTTTCGGGTGAGACGATGACTAAGCGTCCTGTTGTTAACACAGCAACCATGTTGCAAGGTCAGGTTCCGGGTTTGCGTGTTAATTCTGCAACAGGAACACCTGGTGATGAATCAACTTCATTCCGAATCCGTGGTCAGGGAACCTTTTCTAGTGCAGGATCAGATCCTCTAATTCTTGTTAATGGTGTACCTGGATCTATCACCAATCTAGACCCCAGTGTTATCGAAAGTGTTTCTGTATTGAAAGATGCTGCTTCTGCAGCTATTTATGGTGCACGTGCGGCCAATGGTGTTATTTTGGTGACGACCAAAGAAGGGGCAGATGTAAGTGATGGAAAAGCGCATATAGGTTATCATGGAAACGTAGGGCTCTATACACCAACACGAATGTATGATTTGGTGACCAATTCGGCAGAGTACATGGAGTTATTTAATTTGGCGAATAAGAATTCCGGATTAGGAAACGCCTACACACAAGAGCAGATCGATGCTTATCGTAATGGTGGAGGTAGTGTACAATATCCAAACTTTGACTGGTTAGACTATATGTTTAATACGGCTGTTGTGCAGAATCATAATTTATCTATTGCCGGAAATTCGGGTAAGACAACATACAATGTCGCATTGAATTTTGTGGATCAGCCAGGTACCTTGAAAGGGTTCGATTATCAGAAATACAATGCAACAGTAAACCTAACTTCTCAAATAACTGACTTTATTAAGATTGGAACGTATACCAGTTTAATGTATGGCGACCGTGAACAACCTCGTCAGGGACAGGATGATGTACTTTTGTCCACAATGTCTCAAGCTCCAACGTATATGCCTTGGTTACCTGATGATGGTTCCGGTGAAGTGAAATGGACATCTTCGGCATATCCATTTGAATCTCATAATAAGAATATGCCGGCTATTATAGGGACAGACACAAAGAAAACATTCCAAGATTTTGATATCAATGCACAATTGTGGTTGGAAGTCAATTTAGCAAAAGGTTTGACTTGGCACACAAAAGGTGCAGCCCGTTTACAATCTGGTAAGACAAAAGAATGGGGAGGATCAGATGTTCCTGTCTATAATTATCATACAGGAGAACAATCCGGTTTCTTAGATCGAGGAAGTAATGGTTTTACGCTAGAGGATACTCGGCGCTTTTATACCAACTTGTACACGTACTTGAAGTATGATTTTTCATTGGCCGATAATGCTCATAATTTCAATGTGATGGTTGGTTATAACCAAGAATCGGAGAAATACGAAAACATAAAAGCTTATCGAAAAGATTATGCATTTGATTTGCCAGTGATTGATGCCGGTTCTCAAGCAAATTGGTCAAATTCAGGAGGAGAAGAAGAATGGGCAATTATGTCTGTTTTTGGTCGCCTCAATTATAACTATAAAGAACGTTATTTGTTTGAAGCTAATATGCGTTATGATGGAACTTCCCGAATTGCATCCGAGAATCGGTGGGGTATTTTCCCTTCTTTTTCTGCAGGTTGGCGTTTGACGGAAGAAGAGTTTATAAAGAATTTGAACTGGAATTGGTTGAATAATGCTAAGTTGAGAGCTTCTTGGGGACAGTTAGGAAATCAAAACATAGGTTTATATCCTTATCAAGCCATGATAAGTGGTGTGACGAATTATCCTTTTGATAAGACAAATGAAACCGTAGGGTATCAACAAACTGCTTATGCCAATCGAAACATTAAATGGGAAACAACGACTATTACAGATGTGGGTTTTGATATGCAGCTCTTCAATGGTTTGAATGTGACATTTGATTGGTATAAGAAGGTTACATCTGATATTTTAAGAAGTTCTCAGGTATCTGGTTTGTTAGGAATGAGTGCTCCTACTGTAAATAATGGGGAAGTTGAAAATAAAGGTTTTGAAATTGCTTTTAATTATAATAATATGATAACTGAGGGCGTTTTCAAAGGATTGCAATATAATGCAGGAATCTATTTTGATCGTTCAAGAAATAAATTGACCAAGTTTGGTGCAGAGGAAATAGGTTCTTACTCTATCAAACGTGAGGGATTGCCTTATGATCAATATTATATGTTGGAGTGTATCGGAATTTTTGCAGATGAACAAGAAGTCGCAAATTCTCCAAAACAATTTAACGACAACACATTGCCTGGTGATTTGAAATACAAAGATCAAAACAATGATGGTGTGATTGACAATGATGACCGTATACCGATGGGTGGTCGCTTCCCAAATTTTGAATATTCTGTAAATTTAGGAGCTAGTTGGAAGGGTTTTGATATATCTTTGATCGGCCAGGGTGTAGAAGGTAAAAGTTTCTACACAAATGATTGGGGTATTTATCCATTCCGTCAAGGGTCTGCTCCTACAAAAGAATATGTAGCAGGTATGTGGACGGAAGAGAATCCTTACAATGCGAAGTTCCCTAGATTATATTTTGATAATTTTGGAGGTAATAAAAATACGCGTCCGAACAGTTATTTCTTGCAAGATGCTTCCTATTTCCGTTTGAAGAACTTGACAGTAGGATATACATTACCTAAACAAATTACGGATAAAATTAATATGTCAAGAGTTCGTGTTTATTTCTCTGGAGATAATTTAGTGACTTTTACGAAGTTTTATGGACTGGATCCGGAGCGAAATGCTGATGGGCGAGCAGCTCAATATCCGCAAAACCGGATTTGCTCATTTGGTTTGAATGTTGAATTTTAATACATAGAAAAATGAAAAGAATAAATATCTATTTAATGTCGGCCCTGTTGATGGGGACAACAGTGTCATGTAGTGACTTTTTACAGAAAGATCCTCCTTCTTCTCCATCCCAATCTATCTTTTGGCAAAAGAAGAGTGATTTTGATTCCGCTTTGGCAGGTACTTTCTCTATAATGTATGAATGGCCGGGAGAAATGTCACAGATTATACCTTGTTTCGATAATTTGACAGATAATTCTATATGTCAGCATAACGAAGATACCTATGGTAGATCACAGACTATAGCATTGGGGGATTTAGATCCTAATACTACTGGTTTTGTGACTTATATGTATTCGCATTGTTATACAGGAATAGCTCGGGCACATTTGGTTATGGAAAACCTGGCTTTGTATGAAGGAAGTGATATGACAGAGGATGATAAGAACTTCATCATGGCTCAATGTAAGGCTTTAAGAGGTTATTTTTATTCGTGGTTGTATTTGTGTTACAAAGAAGTTCCATTGGTGACAAGTTCGTTGACGATGGAGAATATGTATCAGCCCAAATCAACTCGTCCAGAAATATATGCACAAATCATGAAAGACTTTGACGAGGCTATTGCTGCATTACCAGATAAGCCTTATTCTGATTCTCAAATGAGTGGATATTTTTCTCCAGGTGCATTGAAAGCATTTAAGGCTCGTTTGATGTTGAATGATGCTTATGATGAAAATGGAAAAGCAATTCCAGAGAAGATGAAAGAAATTGTTCCTTTGTTGGAAGAAATTCAAGGTTATTCTTTAGCGGATCGGATGCGTGACAATTTTATTTCAGAAAAACAATTGGCTTCTCCTGAAATTATGTTTTCTGTTCGTTATTTAGCTCCCAATATAACGCATAGTATGGATTTGTATTATGGTAACTGGACAACTTGTGGTGTAACACGTGACTTAGTGGATGAGTTTGAATGTACAGATGGTTTAAAATGGGGAGAATCTCCATTAACACAAGAAGTGGATGAGAGTTTATTGAGTACAAACTCCATGGCTGATGATGCTTATAATGAACGTGAAAAATTATTTCAAAATAGAGATCCTCGTTTGCGTGAAACAGTAACCCACAGTGGTTATGCTACATTTCCTGATGAAGGTTATGAAGATAAAGAACGACTGAAATTAACAGATCAACAGCAGACTGGTTTTGGTATGATGAAATATCTTCAACCAACAACTGTCATGCCTAGTTATTCAACCATTTCAGATGCAGATGTTATCATTTTGCGATATGCAGAAGTCTTGTTGATGATTGCAGAAGCTGAAAACGAAGTGAATGGACCTACTCAGAAAGTTTATGATGCTGTTAATGCTGTACGAACTCGGTCAGAAATGCCTCCTCTGCCAGATAATTTAAGTCAAGATGAAATGCGTGAACGTATCCGTCATGAATGGCGAGTTGAATTTGTATTTGAAGGACAACGTTATTTCCAATTGAAACGTTGGAAATTAATGGAAGAATTGGTAGATGGAGCTGTTGATCCGGCCTTACCTACTTATATAAAGGTATTCAAACCAGCTTTCTATTATTGGCCAATACCTCAAACAGAAATTGATAAAGCGGGAGGAGTTTTGGTTCAAGATCCCAATTATAAGTAAGTATTATTAATCAACTTTCACTACAATCTAATCCCGTTGGATTGTGGTGAAAGTTTATTTTTGTATAGGCGTGATCAATGGAAGTGTAGATTTTTATGTAGAATTATTCGATAAACAAAATATGAGGAACTTTTTGTTGATTGTCGTTGGTCTTATTTTTTGCCATAATATAATAGCCCAACCTGAAAAATGGGGATATTGGACAAAATGGGGTGATCAAGGAAATGGAACTTATCTAAATCCGATCATCCCTTCAGATTATAGTGATATTGATTGCATTCGTGTTGGGGATGACTATTATGCCATATCATCGACTATGCAATTTTCTCCAGGGATGACAATACTACATTCAAAGGACTTAGTAAATTGGAGAATTTGCGGAAATATAATTGCAGACTTGACAGAAATTTCTCCAGCATTAAATTGGGACCGCATGAATCGCTATGGTCGAGGTGTGTGGGCGGGAACTCTACGCTATCATAATCATCGTTTTTATTTATACTTTGGAACTCCAGACGAAGGTTATTTCATGACATCTGCCAGCCAACCAGAAGGACCTTGGGAACCACTTACTCCCCTTCTTTCAGAGGCGGGTTGGGATGATTGTACTGTTATGTGGGATGAAAATGGAGAAGCCTGTTTTGTCGGCACTCATTTTGCTGATGATTACAAAACGTATTTATTTAAGATGTCAGCAGACGGAAAATGGATAGACCGAGAATCAGCTTTACTTATTAACTCAGGGAATGGGCGAGAGGCTAATAAACTTATAAAAGTGAATGGATGGTATTATCTGATCTTTAGTGAACACAAATCTGGTATTGGGCGATATGTGATGGCTAAACGTGCAAAAAACATGTTTGGACCTTACCAAGAAGAAAAACAACTAGCGTTGCCCTCTCGTGAAGCAATGGAACCTAACCAAGGAGGTATTATTCAAGGAAAAGATGGAAATTGGTATTTTCTTACTCACCATGGAACAGGTGATTGGAGTGGAAGAATCGTTAGTCTTTTACCAGTAGTTTGGGAAAATGAATGGCCTATTATTGGTAAATCAAAGCATGGTATTGGTTCGATGGTTTGGTCTGGGAAATTACCATCCAAAGATGGTGACAAGTTCAAGATCCAAAAGAGTGATAACTTTAACAGTTCTATACTTAACTCACAATGGCAGTGGAATTATCAGCCTCGGTCAGAAATGTATTCTTTGACTGATCGTCCTGGCTGGATGAGACTAAAAGCATTCCGACCATTAAAGCCGAATCAATTATTAAAGGCCGGAAATACTTTAACACAACGTTGTTTCCGGAAAGAAAAAAACGAAGTTGTTGTTAAAATGGATATTTCCAAGATGGCAAACGGACAAAGAAGTGGTCTTTGCCATTTTTCATCACAACATGGAGCTATTGGAGTATTTAAAGAAGGAGATATTTATTTTCTTGAATTTCGGGAAAATGACGAAGTTAAAAGAATCAGAAAAATTAGGACGCAATATATATGGTTCAAATCCAATTGGGGATTAGATGGTGTTTCCCATTTCTCCTATAGTTTGGACGGAAAGTCTTTTACAACCCTTGATACCGGTTATCAAATGGTGTGGGGTTTTTACCGGGGAGATCGTATCGGAATTTATTGTTTTAACGACGAAAGAGAAGAAGGATTCGTTGATATCGATTATTTTATGTATGAATAATCCTTCAAAAAAATTTTTTCACCTAATAAATATTAGAAGCCTATGAAAACTTTCATTTATATATTTTTATTGTGTAGCAGCTATTGTTGTTTGTTTGCTCAAAATAAAGTGATATATCCTTATGATTTAGATGTAAAAGAACATCCAGATCATTTAAGATATCATGTTAAAGCCCCAGATTATTCTGTATTTGATAATAAAACACAATTTATTGCTTTAAGAGACCTTTCAGGAGATAACTATAAGGAACGTATGTCTTTATGGGTTGACAAATATAAACTAGGGAATATATTGTGGGTGTCCTATCCATTGATTTATCAAGATAATTTGAAAGAGGTTGTTTCGGAAATAAAGAAGAGGAATTTATATTTATTTGATTTATGGGGCTACATTCCTGGTTCCGGTCCTGGTGGTTATTGGCAACAATTTGTTATTCCAGATGGTGTTCTTGATTTATTTAAAAATGAATTGGGAGAACGTTGGCTAGGTATGGATAATGGGGAACAAGATGGTCGTTATGTAGGAAGTTTTGCTCCGAGAATGTATCCTATGGGAAGTGATAGGAAACAACAATATTTTAATTTTCAACGTCATTTCCAAGAGATGGGAAACCAATTGGGTAACAAGTTGGCAACATTGGTTTCTTTGAATTTTGGACATTATTTTTTGAAGGAAGGTATTTATACATTGATAGGTGCTGAAACAGCTCAAGGACTTCCCAATTCTCAGATCTATTATTCATTTATACGCGGAGCAGGAAAGCAATATGGTGTACATTGGTTTGGAAATGCTTCCGTTTGGAACCGATGGGGTTGGAAGAATTATGATCCAAAGACGATTAGCTATGCTGAGAACGATTATAATGCAGGTAATCCTTTAAAAGGAACATCTTTAAGTTTGCTAAAACGTTTGATGTATACACATTTATTCTATGATTGTGTGGCTGTTGGGTTCGAGGGTTCTATGGAAATAGATGAAAAGAGATTGAGTCCAATAGGTAAAATACAACAAGAAGCTGTAAAATGGTCTGAAAAGTATCAAGATCCTGGAACCATGTACACGCCTGTTGCTTTCATGACAGATTTCTTTTCAGGATGGTCTTTCCCCAGACATCTTTATTCTGGCGACGCTTATAAAGTTTGGGGGAATTTACCTTATGAAAAATCGGATTATTTAACTGACAATATGTTGAATATCATATATCCGGGATATCAGGATGCTTCGTATTATCATGATGAAAGAGGTTTTATTACGCCAACTCCTTTTGGAGATATGGTCGATTGCCTCATGAGTGATGCTCCCTTATGGGTACTTAAACAATATCCGTTGCTGGTGATCACGGATGAATTACAATCCAATATTGAGGTAAAAGACAAATTAAATGCGTATGTCCAAAATGGTGGTCATCTGGTTATAACTTCTGGTTCGTTGAAAAATTTACCCGATGGAATTGCTGGTATTCAAGTGAAAGGAGAAGTTAATGTAAGTTCATCCATTGTCTATGGTGGAGAAACTATAAAAGAAAATGATTCTTTTGTCTTATCTGAGTTAGAACTACCTCAAAAAGCTACTGTTATTCAGACTTGTGGTGATGTCCCTGCTATTGTAGAAATAACTGAAGGAGCAGGAAAAGTAACGGTCATAGCTTCTCCTTTTGGTGTTTCAGAACATCCTCAATGTCCTCTTCCGGTTAAGATAAAAGAAGATCAACCATTAGACAAACCATATCCGATGTTGAAACACGTACAAGCATATATGGAAGATTTGTTTTCTACTCATACGTTGTTTGAAACAGATCCGAATTTGAGTCTTGTTACATGTGTGAAAAGTGCCAATGAGTATTCTGTTTTAATTACTAATAGCAGTTGGAATCCTTGTACATTTGACATCCGTTCAAAAATAGGGGAAATATCGTCTATTGAAGAACTGAAAATTAACCATGATGAAATGAAGGCTGTTGGATATACACCTAAAGTTGTATCTGTATCTCCAGGGAAAAATACGTCCTCTATCATTGCCGGTGGAGGAACCAGAGCTTTCCGCATTAAAATAAAGAATCCAAAAGTCAGTGTGGCAGCCAAAATTTCTCCAGTACCCAATAATACAGGATCTGCATTAGTACTAAGAAATATTCGGAATATAAAAGAAGAGATATTATCTCGGCCCACATTTTTTGCTCATTATGATCGGGTAGTAATTGATTGGAGATATTTGGAAGAAAAAGAAAAGAATGTTCTGGCAGAAGAGTCTGGTTGGCTGAAACGCCAAAAACTAAAAATATCTGTTGATTTAACTTCCGGTTTAAACTTGTATCCAGATCTTCGAATAGTAAATAATGATAAAGTTTATTATGAGAAAAGTATGAATAGGATCAAGCAAATCATAGATAAGATGTCCATCTTGGGAAGTGATAAATTGATCATTTCATCTCAAAGAACAATAGAAAATAATTTTACAGAAGAGCAATTCAATAAATCGTTAGTTGAATCGTTTCAGATTATAGCAGATTATGCGAAAGGGAAAAATATTCAGGTCGTTTATCGTCCTTCTTACCGAAGAGCTGCAGCAGACGTTCAATCCGCTATTAGTACGGTAAAGCATGTAGAACGTCCGAATTTTTCATTGGCTCCTTCAATAGCCTTATTATTATTGGATAAAACAAATTTAGATAAGAATATTGAAGCATTAAAACAGACTGATGTATCAGATCTGATTGTGTCAGCTCCTCAATTTGATTTGCATCATCAGATATGGAATATGAATAGGCCCATTTATCAATATGAGGATAAAGAAGCTGTATTGAAAATTATAAATAGTTTCCCCAATATCCATCGGATAATGGATGGGCTTTATGATTCATGGGATGATGAATATTTGGATAGTAGGTTTTTAAATAGTAAATAGTGTGATATATAAAATGTATCAATGATATGAATAGAATTATTAGTAGTCTTTTCTTATTATGTTTGATTTTTCGACTACCGTGTAATGCACAACAAGAACGGATTAATTTGGCAGGATCATGGAAATTTTCATTAGATTCGACTAAGTTTGACTCAGAAATAAACTTGCCTGGATCAACAGATGAGGCAGGTATTGGAGAGAAACATATAGCAGGGACAAAGTTATATACGGGTAATTCTGAAATCTGGCAATTGGCTCGAAAGAATGTATTTATAGGAATTGCTTGGTATCAAAAAAAAGTTGAAATTCCCAAGGAATGGAAAGATAAGCGAGTTATACTATCTTTGGAACGTTGTATGTGGCAAACTCGTTTGTGGATAAATGGGCATTATGTAGATGAAGAACATAGTCTGTGTACCCCTCATCAATATGATATTAGTGACTATTTAAAAGTTGGGAGTAACGAAATCCGTTTGTGCATTGATAATTCTCCCTATGTCCATTTAGGCTCGTGGAGTCATGGGTATGCTCCCGGAATACAAACTGTTTGGAATGGAGCTATAGGTGATTTGTTTTTGGAAGCAAAAGATAAAATCTCGGTGGAAGGTATACAATGTTATCCGTCGTTAAAAGAAAGGAGTTTACATGTTAAGGGGGAATTGGTAAACTATGCAAAGAAAGCGAAGAAAGGAACATTTGATTTTACTGTATTAGATCCAAACGGACAAGTCATCTTAAATAAAAAGGAATGGATTGTTAGTCAGAAAGGAGTTATAGATTTTTCAGTCCTTTTACAATCAGAACACCCTTTGTTAGCATGGGATGAATATACTCCTTATTTATATACGCTGGAAGTAGAGTATAAGTTTGGTTCTTATAAAGGGAAAGAACAAGTGAAATTTGGTTTTAGAGATGTTTCTGTGGAGGACGGAAAATTACAGATAAATGGCTATACTTTATTCCTTCGTGGTGAACATGATGCTGGTAGTTTTCCATTAACAGGTTATCCGTCTATGAATAAAGAAGACTGGATCAAAATATTCCGAACAGGGAAAGACTACGGGATGAATCATTGGCGTTTTCATTCATGGTGCCCGCCTGAAGCTGCTTTTGAAGCTGCAGATGAGGTTGGTATTTATTTACAACCGGAATTAACACTGTTTTCTCAAGACTGGGAGCATACATTAGTCGGGCAAGACGCCTCTCGAGATGAGTTCCTTTTTTCTGAACTACAACGGCTCTTAGATACGTATGGTAATCATCCTTCATTCTTACTGATGTGTATGGGAAATGAATTGAGAGGTGATGCTTCTGTGTTGGAAAAGTGGGTAGATTATGGCAAGAAACATGATAATAGACATTTATATGCAGGAAGTGCTAATCTTGAAGCGATGGGGAGATATTTACCTCTTCAAGGGGATCAGTTCCAGGTGGCTCACGCAGCAAAAGTTGGTGGTAAGAGATTCGAACGTCGAATGGGAAGTTATTTCAATACGGAATGTCCCAATACGGCGAAAGATTATTCGTATACGTTGGTTACTCCCTATAATCAATGTCCGATCATTACACATGAGCTTGGCCAATGGGAAGTATATCCGGATTTTTCGGAGATCGAAAGATATACAGGAGTTTTATCTCCTAGGAATCTGGAAGTATTTAAAAGTCTTTTGGAACAAAAGGGGATGGGGAATATGGCTTCCGATTTTCTAATGGCTTCAGGAAAATTAGCAGCTCTTTTGTATAAAGAAGATATGGAACGTGTGTTGCGTACACCCGGTATGGATGGATTCCAACTTCTTGATTTGCGAGATTATCAGGCCCAAGGAAGTGCATTGATCGGGTTGTTGAATGCGTTTTGGGATAGTAAAGGACTTGTCACACCGGAAAAGTTTCGCCAATCATGCAATGATGTTACATTGTTATTGAAGATGCCCAAACGAACATGGAAAAATCAAGAGACTTTTATAGGAGAGGTTGTTATCCCCAATTATAGCAAGCAAGACTTGGATGACATTCATATATATTGGGATGTCTTATGCGATGATCATGTGGTGTACGCTGATAGTTTGGAATTAAATAGGATCCCGCAAGGGCAGGTATTCTCTTGCGGTTATATAAATTTCCCTTTAAATAAATTCGTAAAAGCCTCTAAATTGGATGTACGGTTGGAGATTCCTTCTTTGGGAATCACTAATGAGTATGATGTATGGACTTATCCTGAACAGGTCGATGATGAGCAAGGCAAGGTAATTATTGCAAAAAGTGCGACTCCGGAATTATTGAAGGAAATAGAAAATGGCTCGATTGTTTTGTTGGTTCCTGATAATACATCCGATGTCGAACGGATGACATTCTCTAATCCTTTTTGGTCAACTATTTTGTTTGATTATCAACCTAAAACAATGGGGTTACTATGTGATCCTACACATCCAATCTTTAAAGAATTTCCTACAGATGGATATACAAATTGGCAATGGTGGGAATTAGTTTCATCTGCATCAATTGCTAGAATTAATAAAACACCATCATCATACAGACCTATATTACAGGTAATAGATCATCCTGTGCGTAATGATAAGTTAGGTGCAATTATGGAAACTCGTATAGGAAAGGGAAAATTACTTATTTGTATGTTGGATATTTTATCTGCACCAGAGAAACGTATTGTGGCTCGTCAGCTAAAATATAGTATTTTACATTATATGAATTCATCTGATTTTCATCCGGAAGAAGTTCCTGGATTGAAAGAGCTGTTCTTCACTGATAGTATGGAGGGTGGAGTTTATCAATCAATCCATTCCTCGGATGAGAATGTGGAATATCCTATATCGAATATGTTCGACGGATCAACGAAAACTTATTGTATTTTACCCGCAGGGGCGGATACGGTTCTTATTGAGATGGAATTGAAATCCGAGAGATATATAACAGGTATGAAACTGCCTGTAAAAGCGGAAGGCATCAAAAGTTTTAACCTGTATGTGACTAATTGCAAGGATAAGAAAGGGGAACCCATTATACAGGAGAAAGGTGATAAATTGGAATATCAAGCCCAAACATGGGATAATGGTTTTACGATTCAAAAAGGGAAAAAAGGAAAATATGTTTATATAATAATAGATAAATCTAGTACTATTGATAGTCGTTTATATGAATTAAATTTATTGTTTGGTGATTGAAGTAAAAAAATGTTAAAATTTAATTGTAAAATGCTTACATGAATAATAATATATATTATACTTTGTTTCTGTAGAGTTATTTGTTATATAAATGATCACGACCTAATAATACTGAGAGTTTTTAGGTTCGTGATCATTTGTTTCTATTTTACGTTGATTCTATAACCCCTTCCGTAATAGCCTTCCATAAGTTGTCGGATGGTACGGGAGCAATGATTTCAATAGCTTCTTTTGATACCGGATGGATAAATGAGGCACTGTGGGCATGCAAACTGATACCGCCATCAGGATTAGAACGATCGAAACCGTATTTAAGGTCTCCTTTGATTGGACATCCCATTTTGGCCAGCTGACATCGTATCTGATGATGGCGACCGGTTTTTAAATCAATTTCCAGGAGATAGTATTTATCGGAATGTGCCAGTAGCCGATAGTGCAGAACCGCTTTCTTGGCGTTAGGCCGCTCCGTGTCATAAGCATAACTTTTGTTCTGCTTCTCGTTTCGGACTAACCAGTTTACCAGTTCATCTTCTTCTTTAGGCGGACGATTCTTTACGATAGCCCAATAGGTTTTCTTAACGGCTCCTGTACGGAACATCTCATTCAAACGAGTCAACGCCTTGCTGGTCTTGGCAAAAATAACGACGCCACTTACCGGACGATCCAAGCGATGGGTAACACCGACGAATACATTCCCCGGTTTGTTATACTTTTTCTTCAGCCAGTCTTTCAGCAGGTCTGAGAGCGGAGTGTCACCTGTCTTGTCGCCTTGTACGATTTCCCGGCAGGTTTTGTTGACTGCTATGATGTGATTGTCTTCGTAGATGACTTCCAAATCTATTGACTATTAATAATTGACAATGGACAATTGATCTGAAAAATGTCCAGAAATCAATTGTCCATTACCAATTGGGTTTTACATATTCATACCACCATCAACCTGAATAACTTGACCTGATACGTAAGATGACATATCAGAAGCCAGGAAAGTAGCGATGTTGGCAACATCTTCCGGTGTACCGCCACGACGCAAAGGAATCTTCTTGCACCATTCCTGACGGATTTCTTCAGACAAAGCAGCTGTCATGTCTGTGATGATAAAGCCCGGAGCAATTGCATTGGCACGAATACCGCGAGAACCTAATTCTTGTGCGATAGATTTAGCCAAACCAATCATACCGGCTTTAGAAGCAGAATAGTTACATTGTCCGGCATTTCCGTGTACACCTACTACAGAAGCCATGTTGATAATACTACCTGAACGCTGCTTTATCATGATAGGAGTACAAGCATGGATAAAGTTGAATGCTGATTTCAAATTGACATTCAGTACGGCATCCCACTGTCCTTCGCTCATACGCATCATCAGACCGTCTTTGGTAATACCAGCATTGTTTACCAAAACATCAATACGTCCGAAATCTTTTACGATTTCTGCTACAACCTGATGTGTTTCTTCGAAGTTGGCAGCATTGGATGCATATCCTTTAGCTTTCACGCCTAATGCTTCCAATTCTTTCTGTGTTGCCAAACCATTCTCATCTATTACCAAATCGGTGAATGCAATGTTTGCTCCTTCAGAAGCAAATTTTAAAGCAACAGCTTTACCGATACCACGGGCAGCGCCTGTAATAACGGCTACTTTACCTTCCAATAGTTTCATATTCTTTTTTCTCTTTTAAAGATTAACATTTAATCAAACAAGCACCCGTTGAATAACCTCCGCCAAAGACGGTCAAGGCTATTAGGTCGTTTTTCTTGAACTTATGTGCATTTTGTGCATACACTAAGGCTGAACTGACAGATCCGGTGTTTCCTAATTCTTCAATGTTGTGTAAGAATTTTTCTTCCGGCAAGTTCAGTTGTTTGGCAATATTAGCCATGATACGCATATTTGCCTGATGACCGATGAAGTAACTCAGGTCATCTAATATCCGTTCTTTTCCAGCAGAGACAATACGTTCTTAGGCATATAGGTACAAGCCTGCATAAATACATCACGTCCTTCTGGCATCATAATACCACCGTCACGCGGACGTAAATGTACTGCTTCGGGAGCTTTCGGTAAATAACCTAATCCCTGTGTATATACTTCGATGACTTCGGCATCTTTTTCTGTAATTCGTTCTTTGGATAAAAAGAAAGCAGCAGCGGCGTCTCCCCATAGATGTCCGGCTTTCGGATCAGTCTCGTTCCAATAGGCCGAGTTTTTATCAGCTCCTAAGATGAGGGCCTTGCTGGCTTTCCCCATAGCAAAATAACCTTCTACTACTTCTAGCGCATTGATGAATGAAGAACAGGCTGAGGACAAATATAAAGCTTTTGCATTTTTGATATTGAATTCAAACTGAGCCATGTGGGCTGCAGTTGCTACTGTATCGTAAGGTGAATAGGAGGCGGAAATAATAAGATCTACCTCGGTAATGTCGTAAGGTAACAGAGGCAGAGCATTACGGATAGCTTCCATACTCATTGTGTTGATATTTTCTTCCGGTTTCGCTATCGCACGTGTACGGATTCCTGTACGTTGTTCGATCCATTCGCTGGTTAAGCCATTCAACTCCAAAAAATGTTGGTTATCTACCCGCGCTTCGGGTACATAAAAACCTGTCGCATTAATATACATCGTCTCTTGATTATTTCTTTATCTTAATACCATTGAATATTAAATTCATTACATTGTCTCTCCGTTGGATCCGCTGGCTGATGTTATCGCCCATAATACCTCGGATATAAGGTACTTCCAATCCTTTTAAGGCATGGTGCAGAACCAGTGCTGTAATCTCGGTATCCGGCATGGAAAAAATGCCTTCTTTTACGCCGTCATCCAAGATTCCTTTTAGAATTTCTATTTCACGCATATCAAAGCTTTTCCGAACTTTTTCTACTCGCCATATATCCCGGAAGAAAGTTGCACGCAATGTCCCGTTGCGGAAAACCAAAGCCTTCACGGCATCCAGGCGTGCGTAGATGAAAGTCATTAATTTTTCATCGGCCGGTAAGTCTTTCTCTGCAACATCGCACAGCATCTTGTGTAGGCGATTTAATTCAGATTCGACTACAGCCAGGTAAATTTCGTTCTTGCTTTTGAAATAGGTGTATAGAGTCCGGCGTCCTTTTTTGGAAGCCAGTGCAATATCATTCATCGTGGTATTATCAACCCCCATGCGGGCAAACAGTTGTCTGGCCACATCGATCAACATTTCCCTCGTTTTTGAAACTGTCATCGGCATAACGTATTGCACAATTTAAATATTTTTGTGCGCAAAAGTACTCAAAAAGAATTATATGTTACAAGTAGAATAAAAAAAACTTGCGAAAAATTTGTTCTTTGTAAAAATAGTCTTACCTTTGCACCCGAAATGATCATAATAATGATTATACTTGATCGCGGAGTGGAGCAGTGGTAGCTCGTTGGGCTCATAACCCAAAGGTCGTCTGTTCGAATCAGGCCTCCGCAACAAAAAGGAATGTAAAGAGAATCTACGTAAAATAGGGTTCTCTTTTTTTGTATCCAGAAGAAAAGTTGTTAAGGTTTAAAAACGGAATAAGCGAGAATCGATCCTGATCCTCGCTTATTCCGTTTTTAATTCTCGTTTATTTTAATCAAACTTCTCCGCCTGCTCCGGTGAAGCTGGCTAAGCTGATATTTTCTTGTTGCTGGAATGCTTCCCGGCGATATTTACATTGCTTTAACGCACAATTGCTACATTTCAGTTTATCGAAGATATTACAAGGGTCCAAATGGATGGTCAGCTGAACTTTATTAGTATATTTATCCCGCAGAAGGTTCTGTAATTTGTCAGCTTCGCGGTGACCTTCTTCGATGGTATAATACCAAGGAATCGTTAAATCACAATCAATATACAAGTAGCTTCCCGACTTGATGATTCGTGTATTGTGTATGTCTATCCATTCTGGCGGGCGTTTTTCATTCAACGTCTGAACCAGATCATTCAGCAATTGTTCGTCGGCTGCATCAAGCAGATTGGCAATAGTCTTGCGTAAGATGGATATTCCGGTGCCGGCAATGATACCTCCGAATAATAAAGCTAACAAGCTATCGATCCATACAATTTTAGTGAAGTAAAGCACGAGCAGACCTGCCACCAGTCCAATCGTTGAATAGGTATCGGATTGCAGATGCTTTCCTCCGGCAACCAAGGCAATGGAGTCATAGCGTTTCCCGATGCGGATGCTATACCATCCCATTAAATAATTGAGTAGTCCTGAAAAGGCTACAATATAGATACCTATATCCAAATGTTGGACTTCAACCGGCGAGAACAAGCGCTTGATGCCTTCGTAGATAATCATACCACCAGCGATACTGATTAAGATACCTTCTACTGAAGCTGATATCAATTCTATTTTTCCGTGTCCGAAAGGATGACGTTCATCTTTCGGGCGCCCGCTGAAATGCAAGCTGTATAAGCTGAGAAAACCGGCTGCTACATTCACAATACTTTCCATAGCATCGGTCAGCACACCTACTGAATGAGTCAGGTAATAGGCAATGAATTTGCCTATCAGAATCAAACAAGAGATGGATACAATGTATTTTTGTACCTTTTGTTTTAGCATCTCTTCATCAATCAGGCTTTCCATTTTAAATAGATTGAATTAAATTATATTGATCAAAATTATTCGACATAAAGAACCAGTCCTTTCAGGTATTCTCCTTCAGGATGGTAAATGTTGACCGGATGATCTGCCGGTTGTGTAAGCTGATGCAGGATACGTACGTTTCTTCCTGATTGTGCTGCGGCACTGAAAACAGCCAGTCTGAAGTTCTCTTTGCTGACTACCTGTGAACAGGAGAAGGTGAACAAGATTCCTCCCGATTGGATTTTTTCGAATGCGATGGCATTCAGTTTGCGGTAACCTTGCAAGGCATTTCGCAAAACATTCTTGTGCTTGGCGAAAGCAGGTGGATCCAGAATGATCAGATCATAGTTATTTCCCATCCGTTCCAGGTATTTGAACGCGTCTTCGGCAAAAGCCTGATGCCGCGGATCTCCCGGGAAGTTCAGCTCAACGTTCTTATTCGTTAAAGAAATGGCCTTGGCCGAGCTGTCAACCGAATGTACCAGTTTGGCTCCGCCTCGCATGGCGTAGAATGAAAATCCTCCGGTATAACAGAACATATTCAAGACAGAGCGGCCTTTTGAATAATGTTCCAGCAGAGAACGGTTTTCCCGTTGATCGACAAAGAAACCGGTTTTTTGTCCTTTTTGCCAATCGACACAGAATTTCAGTCCATTTTCTAAGGCGATGTCTTCTACATCATGACCATAGATGTAACCTTTTTCGCTGTCGAGATCAGCTTTATAGGGTAATGTCGTTTCCGATTTGTAATAGATATTCTGTAAAGTGTCGCCAACGACTTCCTTCAGTGCTTCAGCTATTTCAAAGCGGAATTTGTGCATACCTACAGAATGTGCCTGCATAACGGCTGTATGTGCGTACATATCAATAACGAGGCCGGGTAAACTGTCTCCTTCGCCGTGAATCAGACGGTATGTATTATTGTTGGGAGTATTGGCTAACCCCAAGATACAGCGTAACTGGTAGGCGGAACGGATTCTCTCTACCCAGAATGCATGATCAATTTCTCTTTGTGTGAAAGAAAGCACCCGGACGGCGATACTTCCTATCTGATAGTGCCCGATTGCCAGGAACTGCTGGTTGGCACCATATACTTCCACCAGATCACCTTCTTCCGGTTGTCCTTCGATACGTTGAATGGCTCCGGAAAATACCCAGGGATGGAAACGTAACAAAGATTCTTCCTTTTTGGGTTTCAGAAATACTTTACAGTAACTCATTATGACAGATTATTCAGTTGTTTATAAATTTGGAGGCAAGCCCAGGCATCTAATGCCGCGTATTTTTGCTGGGATGAGGTTAATACATCCGCTTCCCAGTTAGACAAGCGTTGCCCTTTGGATATTTTCTTCTGAAAGAGGATGGCATAGATCTTCTGCAAGCTGGCCTCTTCAATGCCAAATTGCTTGACATAGGCCTGCAGATCCAGAAAGTTCTGTGGCTCAATTTCGATTCGTTTGCGCATGGCTCCGAAATCATCCTGAAGAGACAGACCTACTTTTAAGATATTGGCGTTGCCTAAAAGATGTTCCAGTGATCCCGGAAATCCCATATAGTTCAATCGGAACAAAAAGCAGGTGTCGTCGGTCGATAATTGTATCAGCGAAACCTTATAGCGCTGTCCTTTCTTGAAACTGGGGCGTGTTTCCGTATCAAAGCCTATCATTGGATATTTAGACAAATAGGCCACTGCCTTGTCGGCCTCTTTTTCTGTAAGCAGCGTAATGATTCTGCCTTTGAATTCTTCGAGGGGCAACAAGGAAATTTCCTCTTTGCTGATTTTATTTACATACTTTTCAATCATTCGTTTTCTTTTACTTCGTTCAAACTTTCATCTGCATAGCGCAAGTGATGCAAGGCTTTTAATGCATTCAGCAACGGCTGTCCCCAATACTCACAGAAGTTATGATAACACAATCCGATGGCTTCGCGCATCACGAACTCATTGCCTTGTCGAAACAGAGACACAAAATTACCAACATCCTGATATACGTCTGCCAGATTTTCAGAAATGAACGCGATGATAGGTGTTTCACTATAAGCCATATCCGGATGAAATGTATCCAGATAAGAGTCTTTGTCTTCCAGCAAAGCTGCAATGCCTGACCGGACCGATTCGTACATTTCTTCGGTCACACTTAGTTCCGGCTCAAACAGTTCATCCGGTTCGACTGCGGGCAGCAGAGCGGCTTTCAGATAGAGCAAGGGCAGGATTTTCGTTGCCTTATCAACGAAATCTATGCGTTCAGAACGGTTGGCACTTTCAGCGAATGTACAGTATTCGAGGGCCACCGTTACGAATTCCAGCGTGTTCCGGTCATATACAGGATTGTTCTCTTTTTTCATCACCACAGAATATCATGATTAATATTTAATGATTTCGAAAATAAAATGACAACTTAATTGGATAAAATTGAATCTACATTTTCGAATGGCAAAGTTAGTAATATTATTTGTTTCTTAAAAAATTGCCGATACATTAATTAATAAGGATATTTTACGTAAGTTTGCAAAACGAAAATCGAAAAATCAGATATGGCAAAGAAAACTATAAATAAAAAGGGGGATAATGGGAAGCCTGGTTTCTGGGCATTATTCAGAAGCTTTTTTACGAACGAACGGACTCGATTTATTACGGGACTGGTCTGTTCGATTGTTACGATTTATATTGGATTGGCACTGGTGTCTTTCTTCTTTACGGGAGCGGCCGACCAGAGTAAGATTGAAAATGTCCCGGTAACGGATCTGCTTACTAATCAGGGATCGGTCGAGAACTGGACGGGCGTCAGAGGTGCTTTCCTGGCTGATTTACTGATGAACCGCTGGTTTGGAATATCGTCGTTTATGATTTTGTTCTTTTTAGGTTCGGTAGGAGCCAAGCTGATGAACATCAGACGGATTTCTTTATTTAAGCGATTCATCTTCTGCCTGACTACCCTGATCTGGGGCTCATGGTTTTTTGCTTTCTTCTTTATTAGCGGATATGAAGATACCTTTATTTATTTAGGCGGACAACAAGGGTATTATGTGACTGAAATATTAAAGAATAATATCGGGATTCCCGGCACTTTCTTGTTGCTGTTAGGGATTTTCCTGATTATAGCCGTCTTTTCAAGCTCTAAAACCATTCCGTTTTTACAGCGGGTTCTTTCGTTCGGTTGGTTAGGTAGGATTCAATGGCGGAGGAAAAAGAAGGTAACTCCTGAAGTCGTTCAAGAGGAAAAGCTTCAGGACGAAGTGGTTTCTGATTCTCAGCCAGTAGCCGAAGAGCCTTCTCCTGAATATGTGTTCGATACAGAAAAGGAGATTGAAAAGGCAGAACAGCAGGCTTCTCCTGAATGGGTAGAACCGGAAGAAGAAACATCTCAGGTGGAGGAAGCTGAACCCGAGGAGGAAAAGGAAACTCCTGTGCAGGTGTTGCATTCGGATGATCCTGAATTTTCGGTAGAAGTTGCTCCGGATGATGATGCGGATTACTCGGGTAAAGCTTTGGGAGATTATGATCCTCGTCTGGATTTGTCGAAGTATGTGTTCCCGACCTTAGATTTGCTTGATCCGCATGATACGGGTGTACATGAAGTAAGTATGGACGACCTGAATGAAAACCAGCTGCAGATCAAGCAGGCTTTAGAGGAATTCAACATCAAGATCGCTTCCATCAAGGCTACTGTCGGACCAACGGTCACTTTGTATGAGATTATTCCGGAAGCTGGAATCCGTATCGCCAAGATCAAAACGCTGGAAGATGATATCGCGTTGAAACTGGCAGCATTGAACATCCGTATTATTGCTCCGATTCCGGGTAAGGGAACAATCGGTATTGAAGTGCCGAACAAGAATCCGCAGACGGTGTCAATGCAGTCGGTTATCGCCTCGAAGAAGTTCCAGGAATGTAAATATGAATTACCGGTGGCTATGGGAAAGACCATTACCAACGAGGTGTATATGTTCGATCTCTGCAAGACTCCGCACTTACTGGTGGCAGGTGCGACCGGACAAGGTAAATCTGTAGGTCTGAATGCCATCATCACTTCTCTGTTATATAAGAAGCATCCGGCAGAACTGAAGTTTGTGATGGTCGATCCGAAGATGGTTGAGTTCAGCATTTATTCGAAGATCGAACGGCATTACTTGGCGAAACTGCCGAATACGGACCATCCGATCGTTACGGAACCGGCAGATGCTGTCGCAACACTGAATTCGCTGGTAGTCGAAATGGAGAACCGTTATAAACTGTTGGTACTGGCCAATGTCAGAAACATCAAGGAATACAATACGAAGTTTATCAGCCGTCAGTTGAATCCAGAGAAAGGTCACCGCTTCTTGCCGTATATTGTTGCTGTCGTGGATGAGTTCGCCGATTTGATTGCCACTTCGGGCCGTGAGATCGAGTTGCCTATTTCGCGTATTGCGGCTAAGGCTCGTGCCGTAGGTATTCACATGATTCTGGCAACGCAGCGACCGGATACGAAAGTGATTACAGGAACAATCAAAGGAAACTTCCCAAGCCGTATCGCCTTTAAGGTAGCATCTATGATCGACTCTCGTACCATATTAGACGCTCCGGGTGCTAACCGTCTGATCGGTCGGGGTGATATGTTGATCTCTGTAGCCGGTAGTGATACGATTCGTGTCCAGTGTGCTTTTGTAGATACACCCGAAGTTGAGAATATCGTTAACTATATCAGTGAGCAAGTTGCCTATCCGACAGCCTATCTGTTGCCGGAATATGTGGCCGAGAATGATGCCGACAAAACCTTGGGTGGTGTTGTAGATCTTTCTGAGCGAGATCCGTTCTTTAACGAAGCTGCCCGGCTGATTGTGATTCAGCAGCAAGGTTCAACCTCTCTGATCCAGCGGAAGTTTGCCATCGGATACAACCGGGCCGGACGGTTGATGGACCAACTGGAAGCTGCCGGAATTGTTGGCCCGTCAGAAGGAAGTAAGGCGCGCCAGGTATTAATTCCAGATGAATATACACTTGAACAATTACTGAACAGTTTAAAATAAGAATCTTTTCATCGGGATCTTCCCTTGAAATATAATTTTCAAAGTATTATTTTGAAGAAACGACTTGTATCAATCAGATGCAAGTCGTTTTTTTGTTTTTCCCATATATGATAAAGTTAAGCCTTTTTGTTACATTTATACCGTTTCACCTGGGTGGTACGATCGTTTCACCTGGGTGGTACGATCGTACCACAGCTGTGAAATGATCGTTCCACAAGGGTGAAACGATAAAAAATTGTCATTTAACGAATTTGGTTGACTTAAAATCTCTTTAT
>ULUN01054000.1_pt1 | contig 21678 bp, 17 predicted proteins | sample 1958531 | NCBI WGS metagenome assembly ULUN01 (sample SAMEA4835761, study PRJEB28245) | human gut metagenome | biome: gut microbiome; material: fecal sample | place: Denmark | collected 2008
CTAGCCCGCCGGTGTTGCACTTCTATCTTGAGTCTTCACCACATCAGTACTATCGCTCGAAAATTAAGATAATTCATTTGTTTATGTCCGAATTATTTTTCAATTTTACAGGAAAAGAACTAACTCAACATATTCATCAAAGAAAATCAAATGATGGTTGTGAACGGATCAAGAAGTGCCTGTGATTTTTCATTGTTGCGGTCTTTGTCGGCGTTGGAGGTCATCAGAATCTCTGTGGAGTTTCGTCCGAGGAGGAATCTTGCCCAAAAAGCGTGGATAGGAGCTGCGGTAAGGAATCGCTTTCTCTATGCCGCTGAACAAGTAATGATGCCCTGCGGAGGCACTCTGCGTGAGTCTTTGGATCATCTGAGTCTCGATAGTGACCATTTTCTTTACAGGCAGTTGTGCGGAGGATTCCCTAAAGGGTATCTGTTCGATGTGTCGGAAATGTCTCAGGTCGCAAGTGAGTTCTCTTTGTCGGCTTCCGGCACGTACAGGTTTCACGTCCTCCTTGTCGGGCGTTTGGTCAGTTTTCAGTCTTATGTGGTCTCTGCCATCCAAAGAATGTTGGAGGAAGGGCTTGGCAACCCGTGTGTTCCATTGGATCTGGTCAGCCTTGATGTGGGTATTCCGTTTAGTATGAGTGATTTCGTGGATCCTGCAGGGCAGGAGGTTGAGTTGCGTCTTCGTGCCGTAACCCCTGTCGCTTTGTCTAAACCTGTTGACGAGGCCGGCTCCGGTTACCTGTCAAGGCTTAACGGTTTTCCATCATTCTATCAATGGATCAGTGCGGCTGTATATCGGTTGGCGACGTTGACTGTTTTATACTCAGACACCGGCTTGCCGGAAATACGTGATAAAGACGAATGGGAGTTCCGGATCGAATCGTTGATAGCCCCGGCGGTCAGGTCGTGGCTTGTCTCCGCTGACATCAGCTATGTGTCATTGAGAAGCACACCTAAACGTGGAAGAAACAATGTCTATGTGATGTCCGGCTATCTCGGTACTTTGACCTATTGCCGCGTCCGCTCAGACTACATTCCGTTACTGCGTATGATGTCCGAACTCTCAATCGGCAATGATGTGAATTTCGGACTGGGACGGTACGAATGCCTTTTGCCTGAATATCCGTACTTTTGCGAGCGAAACGAACCGGAGGCGTAATGCATTGTCTGTGGGAATCCAGACAAACAGGTCAAAAAGCGGGAATTTATAACCCACTTGTAACAGGCCTTGTTCATTTAATCTACTGCGAGAGCGGTATTGAGATGCCAGGGTCAGAGCCGTCGCCAGAGCCATTGATGACAGTTTTGCTTTCTTTGGGAAGATTGTGGGCTGAATATTTTGTTGGGATGACAAATATTACTATATTGCAAAACAGTTAAGTAATACGTTTTGTAAACCGTGACCTGAAAGTTTTGCGATGATTCTTATGTTGAATGTGTGGCTTCTGCGGCTTACTTTGATTGGGGTAAAGTCAATGTGGGCGTGTGTGGCGGCGCTATGATTGTTGTTTGGCTATGGCAAAGATTCTTATTTCATTTTTGGGGACAGGGCGTGTGGATGGTAAAGACAAGTCCAAGCGTCGCTATGAACCGACAACCTATAAGTTAGGTGAATATTCCGGTGACTACACCTTTATGGCAAAAATGCTTGCTGAAAAGGAGTGTGTTGACACGGTCTTCCTTATCGGAACCCGCCATTCAATGTGGGAGGAGGTTTACTATTCCTTTTCGGAAAAGAATGTTGACGAGGAGAAACTGTGGGAGATCGCAAAGGACTGTGATGCGGCCAACAGTAAGACTTCTTTGGACTTTCCATATAAAACAGAAATTGAGAAGGCTGTATCGAATCCTGAACTGAGGATTCTTATGGTTCATTACGGCATAAATGAACAGGAGATCAAGGAAAACATTGAAATCGTGCTGGGCATCGTGGAACACCTTAGGGACAATGATGAGATCATCGTTGACATAACGCACTCGTTCCGTTCAATCCCGTTGATCATAATGAATCTGTTGTTCTACCTGAGGACACTGCGGAATCCTAAGGTGACAATCTCACACATCTACTACGGAATGTTGGAGGTGACTCGTGAATTGGGCTATACACCTGTGGTGGATTTGAAGTCGGCGCTTGAGATTACCGATTGGACTTTGGGCGCATATTCATTCCATCAGTTCGGAATATCTGACCAGATTTGTGGTTTGGTGACGGACAAGGAGGTGTCAAGCTCCCTTGAAAGATTCTCCTCTTTGCTCAGCCTGAATTTTCTGGAACCATTGGAGAAAGAGGCGCAGAGGCTGTCAGGGCTGAAGAATCATAAGTATGACTCCTTGCTGGAGAGTATGACTGTCAAGCCGGTGGTGGAAGATTTTGTCAAAACTTTCGGAGGCGAGAAAGTACACTATGCGTTCCAGTACAAACTCGCTAAGTGGCAATTTGATAAATTCAATTTCCTTGCCTCGATGACAACTCTTCTTGAGGCCACAGTCACTTATGCGTGTGAGGTCAACGGTCTTGATTGGCGTGATTATGATTCGAGAAATTACTGTAAGGAAATGCTACGGAAAGGACGTGGGGAGAAAGGCGTTGTTCTGGATCAGGACTTGTTGGCTGTGTACAATGCGATCAACGGCAAAAGAAATAATTTAGTGCATCAGAACGCAACTTCCAAGAACCCGTCATACGAGGTCTATGTGAAAGCCATAAAGGATAACCTGAAGGTGTTTGGAAGACTTGTCAAGGCGCGTGGAGTATGATTTATCAAAAATATTAATATACAAGGGCTAACCTGCAATGAGTAAATTTCTATACGGAGCGGCTGTACAAGGAATACAGAACTTCATATTTAGAACTAATACTTTGAAAGAGATCATCGGGGCCAGTGAGCTTGTTGAGGACATCTGCACCAATCTCTTTGCCAAGCAATTGGGAAAATCTTTAGAGGACTTGAAGAATGATGACAATGTCATTGTCAATGCGGCCGGAAATATCAAGTATATTTTCGAAAAAGAAGAGGAGTGCCGTGGTGTCTTTAAGGAATTTCCAAAGAAGGTCCTTTTGGCCGCTCCCGGGATTACCATCAGCCAGGCTGTTGTAAGGATGGAGGATGGTGACAAGATTTCAGGCAAGATTCAGGAGTTAGAGAGTAAGTTGAGATGCAAGAGGAATCAACCTCTTCAGTCTATGGAGACCGGACTTATGGGAATCCAGCGCTCCAGACAGACTGGATTGCCGGAAAGGTGGCATAATGGCTTGAAGGAAAATCAGTATTGTGATGAGGGCACTTACCGCAAATTGATGGCGGGAAAGAGCCGTAGGCTTTGGGAAAAGGCTACTGGCAAAGCAGAAGACAGTAAGGATATCTCTGATAATGTCAGTTATTTCACCGGGAATAATGACTGGATTGCTGTTATCCACGCTGATGGCAACGGATTGGGCAATGTCGTGAAGGAGATTGGAGAAAATGCCGGTCAGAATACGGATTTTCACGAATTTTCCTTCCAGTTGGACAAGTCAACGTGTGATGCGGCGAAGGTTGCGTTCGAGAAAGTGCTGGAGAACTGCTCAAAAGGCGAAGACAAGCCAATACCATTCAGACCTGTTGTGCTTGGTGGGGATGACCTCACTGTAATCATCCGAGGTGATTTGGCGATAGACTTTACCAAGGAGTATCTTAGAGCATTTGAGAGCAACACTAAAGAGAACTTCGGTGGTCTTGCTAAGAAATATTCAATTCTTGGCAATGGATTGACTGCCTGTGCCGGGGTAGCGTTCATAAAGTCGTCTTTCCCTTATTATTATGGGTATAACCTTGCCGAAGAATTATGCTCGGAGGCAAAGAAGGCATCTAAAAGAGAACATTCTTGTCTGATGTTCCATAAAGTACAGGATAGCTACGTTTCCTCTTATGAGGAGATTGAGAAACGGGAACTTACGACTCCGGATAATTACTCCTTCAAATTCGGACCGTATTTTCTTAAAGACATTGAAGGTGCTGAATCTTTTTGGTGCATAGACAGGTTGCTTGATCTTGTCGTAAAACTCAATGGCAGAAACGGCAATGCCCTGAAGTCTGACATCCGTCAATGGCTTTCTGCGATGATGAAGACCGGCGGCTCGGCAAAGGCCGCACAGTTGCTGCGGCGGCTTGAAACCGTCAACCCTGATCTGAAAACTACAAGGACACTTACTTCCGGCGCTCTCAGAAATAATCGGAAAGTGTATCCTGCTTACGATGTTATGTCTTTGCACTCAATCTGTTATCTGAAAACAAAGTAACTATGACAATTCGTTATAAAATAGAGTTCTACACCTATTGGCATTGCGGGTCTGGACTATCCGCAGGGGCGGACGTGGATCTTCTTGCCATCAAAGACGAGGAGGGGTTCCCTTTTATTCCAGGAAAGACTGTCAAGGGATTGATAAGGGAGGCGACAGAAACCCTTGTCAAGTTGAATCTGGACCGGTATCCATCTTGGGATGAAGTGGAGAAGATATTCGGACAGGACAACTCGCTTCAGGGTTGTGCCTTTTTCTCCAATGCGGAACTGCCGGATGAGGATAAGGCTGCGTTGAAGCCTTATGCCAAGCATCTGTTCACGGCTCTAAGTTCCACAGCCATTGGGAATGATGGAATAGCTATGGAGCATAGCCTGAGGCGGATAGAGGTGGCGCTTCCTTGTGTCTTGACAGGAGAGATTATGCGCTGGCCGGATGATGAAAAAGGTGAGAACGAGAATAAGCCAGATGATGACAAAGGTAAGAATGAGAATATGAAGTTGATTGAGGACAGCCTTGCCTTTGTCAAAAGGCTTGGAGAGAACAGAAACCGCGGACTTGGCAGATGTCGGTTCTCAATAATGAGCAATGATGGAAATGAGAAAAAGGAGGCGGGCAATGAAAATGAATAAGATGCAATTCATCTGTACGCTTCTCTCGGATGTCATTCTTAGTCAGAATGCGGGTAGTAAGGAAAATCAGTCAACGCTGGATTATATTCCTGGCAATGTGTTTTTAGGCATTGCGGCAAGCGGATTATATTCGAAATTGTCCGCAGCCGAGTCTATGACGCTTTTCCATAGCGGAAAAGTCTGTTTTGGTGACGCTCATCCGCTATTTAACGATTGTCGTTCTTTGAGGATTCCCGCCATATTATATTACAAGAAAGGGGAAAAGTTGGAAGAAAACGGAGCGTATGTTATGCACAAGTGGAAGCCGGGAGGTGCTCAGCCGAAGCAGTGTCGTGACGGATTCTACGCCTTTGCTTCAAATGACCGATGCTATAAGGTGGAACCTAAGAAAAGTGTTGCCATCAAGTCAGCATACGACAGAACGGAACGCAGGTCCAAGGATAAGGCAATGTACGCCTACGAGTCCCTGAGCAAAGGGATGAAGTTCGCTTTTGAGGTGGAATATGATGAATCGGTCAATACGGATCTTGTCGGTTTTCTTAAGCAAGCGCTTGTTGGTAAACGGCACGCAGGACATTCAAAGACTTCACAGTATGGTCTGATTAATATCGAGGATTCCGGATTCGCCACAGTCTCATCCCGGTCTTGTATCTCTTCCGGATCAGCGGTTGTCTATGCCGACAGTCGTCTGATTTTCATAGACGAATGTGGTATGCCTACGTTTTGCCCTACCGCGCGTGATTTGGGATTCGAAGCGGGAGCTGTGATTGATTGGACGAAGTCTCAGATTCGGACTTTCCGGTTCGCTCCGTGGAACGCAAAACGTCAAGTTCGTGACACTGACAGATGTGGCGTGGAAAAAGGAAGCATTTTTGTGGTTGACTTGCAAGGTACGGAATCGCCTTCGGAATCCAGCTATGTCGGATGCTATAACAATGAGGGTTTCGGAAAGGTTATCTATAATCCGGCTTTCCTTGAATCTAAAGAGGACGGAAAATCCTTGCTTGAATTCTGTGAGGTACAGAAAGGGCAGAGCTGTGGCTCTGCGTGTGAGATTAGTCAGAAGTCTCTTAACAAGTTGTTATATAAAAGGCTTGAGAGCATCTCTGGTAACGTCAGCGATGTCTATGATAAGGTTAACGGTTTCGTTGAGGAAAACAAGATGGATTTCCGGAAAGGCGAAGAACGTTTCGCCTCACAGTGGGGGTATATAAGATCGTTGGCGGAGACCTGTAGTGATGTGGATAAATTTAAGAATGCTCTGAAAGAGTATCTTGACCACGGGGTCGCGGCTGATAAGTGGAAATACAAGAGAAAGAATCTTGATGCCTTTGTGGATACATTGAACGAAAACAACTGGCGTGATGCAATAGTGAACCTTGCGGCGGAAATGGCTAAGCAATGTAATAAGTAGTTGGAATATGAACGAAATAATATACGATAAAAGAATTCTGGCGCACGTTGTTCTGGAGGCGGTGACACCGTTGGTCATAAGCTCCGGGAACAAGAGTGTTTTGACTGATTCGCCTATACTAAAGGACCTCAATGGTTTTCCTTACATCCCCGGAACATCCATGGCTGGGATACTCCGGCATTGTGTCGGGGAAGACAAAGCCAAGGGGTTCTTTGGAATGAAGGACGGCAAGACTGTCAAGGGATCAAGGATTATTATCAGTGAGGCCAAGATGGTCGGTCTTGATGGGACGGTTCTGGACGGAATTGTGGATTTGGATACCCTTGACAAGGACTGGATTTCAAGATTCGTCAGACTTCCTAAGCGTAATCACGTCAGGATTTCAGACAAGGGGACTGCTGAAGACAAGGGTAAATTCGACGAGGAGGTCATCTACAAGGGAACAAGGTTCGCTTTCGATGTCGAGTTAGTGGCATCGATGGATGACGAGGCTAAATATTTCGATGAGACTCTGTCTGAACTGCTGAAAGAAACTTTCCGCATCGGTGGCGGTAGTCGTTCCGGTTTTGGAAAAGTCAAGGTCGTGTCGCTGCTTAAGAAAGAGTTTGACCTGCGTAAGGCTGACGAACTTGATGGATATCTCAAATGCTCATCGTCGTTATGCTCGGATTATTCCGGTTGGACTGAAGTGGCAGGTGGTAATGTCTCAGACGCAGGCTGGATTAAATATGACATTACTTTGACTCCCGAGGATTTCTTCTTGTTCGGCGCTGGCTTCGGCGATGATGAGGTTGATGATAAGGCTGTCACGGAGTCTTACATAAATTGGGGCGATAAGTCTGTAAAAGGAAAGTTCATAGACAATGCTATTTTGATACCGGCTGCTTCTTTGAAAGGCGCTCTGTCGCACAGAGTAGCGTTTCATTACAATGCGCAACACAACAAAGTTTATGCGATTGAGACTGATCCGAATGATTTTGGAAAACATTGCGGTAGTCAAAACCCTGCTGTCAAGGAACTCTTCGGCTATCAGGATGATGATTCGGAAACCTCTCAAAAGCGGGGAATATGTTTGTTTGAGGACATAATCGGGGAATATGAGACTGCGGAAAAAGTCTTGAATCACGTCAGCATTGATAGGTTTACCGGCGGAGCCATTGACGGTGCGCTTTTCTCAGAGAAAGTCATTGACGGAAGAAACCGGAATTTGGAATTTAAGACTTCGATTCTGGTGAAGAAACCATCTGGGAATTCGGAGATATTCACTGATGCTTTAGGTTGTCTGGAACTTGCATTGAAAGACATTGACCGGGGTACTTTACCTTTGGGAGGCGGCAGTGGCCGTGGACACGGAATATTCAAATGTAAATGGAGAAAAACGGAATTGTAATGACACATCATATTGATAAGGCCATATATCAAGGATATATGTGGAAAAGTGACGAGCAGGCTCCGGCTGTTTATGATAATCAGGAGGTTGAATTCGATTTGACTGACGGAGAGAATCCGTTCGTAGTTGAGGGACAGTTGTATGACGAAGCCAAGGACTTGTCTATCGGCATTAAATTCATAGACGGTAAGTACATCGTCAGCACTTATGACGGCAAAGAGCATAAATTTGTCGGATCTGATGAGGCCGTAGCGTTCGAGGAAGGTAATCTTGAGCAATATGCCCCTAATCGCAAGATGGGACTTAGTGACAAGGTCTTGTATTTCAAACGTCTGTGGAAGACCGAGAAAGACGTGGTTAACTATGGCTGGGAGACTCTTTGTCCTTCCGCACTTATATTCAATGGATTCGGGCCAAGAATAAAAGGAGGTAACAATGATTAAGGCACCTTACAATTTTGTTCCGTTGGAGGAGACTGCCTTCTATCCAGAATGGGCGAACCATATCTCGCAGGACATCCCTTTCAAGGATGGCGTGAGCGGCAGCATCGAGTACACTATGGAGGCTAAGACTCCGATTTTTGTTAGAAACGGTTACACGGACAGGAACAATCCTGATGTGACTTTCAGCCACACCACGGATGGGCGCTATTTCATTCCGGGGACATCCGTAAAAGGCGAGATCCGTAACGTCCTTGAAATCCTCAGTTTCGGTAAGATGACCCGTGTGCAGGACGCAAGGTTCGGAATCAGGGATTTGAGTGATATACTATATAGGAATCAAGTTAAGGATGTTCGTTGTGGGTGGCTATTTCGTGATAAGGATGCTGATGAAACTGAGGCTTACAAATTAATTGATTGTGATATCCCGTATAGAATATCACCAGAGGAGATTGATCGCCTCTTGAGTACAAATTTGACTGAGTTTAAGTCGAATTTCATGGTGAACAGCCGTAATGCGAATCGTGGCCGTGAGGACTTAATTCGTTCGTCATACTACAAATACAATGAAATATTAGGTTTGAATCTAAGGGGGAGTGAAAACTGCGAGCAATTATTAAAAGAGTCTCTGCATATTAGTTTTAATTCTAAAACAGATGGCTGTGGACGCAAAATTGCTGATCCCGATAAGAAAGGTGCTCGTTCTGGTACTATCATTGTCACTGGACAGCCAGACAAACGTCAACGAAAGAAGAATCAAAAAGGTGGAAAGTTAAAATGGACTGGAAAGAACTTCGAATTTGTCTTTCCTGATTCAGGGAAAAAATTGGATGTGGATGCTCAGGTGGTAGAAGACTTCATTTCAATTCACAAGAACAACTTTGATTTCATAACGCTTTGGGAGGAGAATCTCCGCCATGACTATAAAATTCCGGTTTTCTTTACTTTTAAAGATGATAAAAAAAACAAGAATAAGAAGAGTGATAAGAAAGAAAAGGAGAAAAAAGACATCGTTGATGCGATAGGGTTGTCTGCTATGTTTAGGATACCTTCAGCTAATTTCATTAGAGGTGCGATCCCTGCGGAACTGCAAAGCAAACAGCACATGGACTTGGCGGAATGCATCTTCGGCACGGCGGATAAGGGACTTGGCTATCTCAAGGGACGTGTCTTTTTCAGCCCGGCGTTTGCCAATGATGGTGTTACGACTCTTGATGAAGTTCGTACGACGTTGAGTTCTCCGAAACCTTCTTATGGCCCGTTATATGTAAAAGATGGTACGTGGAATAATTCTAATGCTCGGATTAAAGGAAGGAAGCGGTATCCTGTACGAGATGATGTTCGGTCTAATGAAACGGGAAATGAGAATACTCAAACTGTATTTATTCCGTTGGCGAAGGGAACCAAGTTCTCGGGTAAGATTTATTTTCATAATCTGAGGCAATGTGAACTCGGAGCCTTGATTTCTGCGCTGACATTCAATGGACATACGGAATGCTTTCATTCTATAGGTGAGGCCAAGCCATTGGGCTACGGAAAAGTTAAGATCACAATTCGAGAAATATCAGATGTCTTAGTGACGGGAAACGAAGTGAAATCTGGAGACGGTTTAAAAAAGGCTAAGTATTATCGTAATATATTCGAAAATGAGATGAGGAAGCATTATCCGCACAGGAAGTCATCGGAATCGTTGGCGGAACTTTTTGCTATGGCGAAAGGAATTCCTAATGCTAAGGAATCTGATTTTACTTATATGCGTATGAGCACGAATCCCTCTGACAATGAATTCGCACAAGCTAAAAGCACCCAAGAAGGGCACATGCCTGAGAATCTGCCGCATTTTTCAAAGATCTTAAATGGGAACCAGGCGAGAATTGGCAATGAAAATTGGGAACGGGTATCTGAAAAACAACTTAATAGGAAGATTGAACAAGCGGACTTGGCTATACAGGCTGATATTAATAAAAGAATATATAATGCATGCCATGATGCCAAGAAGCCTATTGATAACGAGGAAAAGCAGACTGTTTAGACTCGATATCTTTTGATAAAGGCTAAAGTTAGATAATATTTAGGTTTATGGGTAGAAAGGTATTTATATCGGTTTTGGGAATCAGCTGGTACAACGAGTGTCTGTATGTCGGGAAAAACAGCGGGATGAAGACGAAGTTCATCCAGTTGGCGACATTGAAAGAGATTGGAGCGAAAGAATGGTCGGAGAATGATGTCGTTTACATTCTGGTCACAAAAAAGGCCAGGGAAGAGAATTGGCATCTTGTCAATGATGAGCGAAAGGATAGGGACGGAAACATCAAGTCTTATCCTTGCTTGGAAAGCGGAATTGCAGAGATGGGTCTTAATTGCCGGGTGGAGGCGGTTGACATCAACGACGGACAGAATATTGACGAGATGTGGGGAATATTCAGTCAGGTCTTCGCTCTTCTTAAGAATGGCGATGAACTGTACTTTGATTTTACCCACGGATTCCGCTACCTGCCGATGTTCGTCCTTGTTCTCAGCAGCTATGCCAAATATATGAAGAATGTGTCCATCGCTTATATGTCCTATGGAAACTTTGAGTTCCCTGGTCCGGAGAAGCCAATAATGGATCTGATGTCGCTTGCCACGCTTCAGAACTGGACATCCTCTGCCATATCTTTCCGAGAGATGGGTAGGGTGACAAGTCTGACCGAGTCTTTGGCAAGTGTTATAGACTCGGATAAGGAATGCTTTTCTTCCGGCACGCAAAACCGCATCAGAGAACTTATGGGATGCTTGACCCGTTTTGTAGGGCAGATTGAAACCTGCCGTGGTCAGCTGATTGTCAAAGGAGAGGATGCCTTGAAGATAAATAAGCTTGTTAACAAGATAACGAATGGCGACGCTGCTATGCCGGATCCGCTACGCAGGATTCTGTTGTCAATCAAGGATGAGGTCGCTGGATTCAAGAGCGATTCTATGGGCAATATCATTCAGGCGTTGGAGTGGTGCAAGCGGTATCGTCTTGTGCAACAGGGCTATACCTTGTGTCAGGAGGGCTTGGTGACTGTGGCTTGCAATAAATATGCGTTCGAGAATCCTTATAAGGATGGTCGTAAACAAGAAAATGACAGGAATTATAGAGACTTTTGGGCTACGGTTTTCGGAATTGCGGACAATGTGTCCGAGGCTGATTGGAAGGGAAGGCTGGCGGAGAATCCTCAGCTTGCTCGTCGCTTTTTCTCGATGGATTGGGTGAAACAGATCAGGCTCTTTTACAGGGCTTTGACAACCAGCCGCAATCAGGTCAACCACGGCGGCTTTGTGGACAAGGCGACCTCGCAGAAAATCATTGGCGATTTTGTTACGATTGTCGATAGGGGAATTGAGATGATCAGGCAGGGGATAGGTGATGCGCCATCGTCAGTAGAGGCTGAACCGAAGCCGCGAATATTCCTTAATGTGTCAAATCATCCGTTCGTCAAGTGGTCGGAGGTGCAGAAAAAGGCGGCGGTCGAGTATGGTGATCTTGACGAGATCGCTTTCCCGATGGTCTCTCCGGAAATCGGAGAGGATAGGCTGGCATCTGTAGTGGACGAATGTCTTAAGGAGATAGGAGGTAAGATTTCCGGCAAAGAGGCCACAGTTCACATTATGGGTGAGATGACATTGACTTATGCTTTGGTTCAGAGACTCCTCGCCAGTGGGGTCAGGTGTGTGGCCTCTACAACAAGGCGGGATGTTAGAGAACTTCCGGACGGACGCAAGGAATCGACATTCCATTTTGTCCGTTTCAGGGAATATGCCTGCGCATTCAATTCAAACTGATGACTTTATGGCTGCCTTGAGGCGCTCGATTAACTAACAAAACTTATGTCTGTTTCCGGCAAACCTACACTGTATTCCAGACTTTGCTCGCAGTCTCTCTTGTTTGACGCTTGGAAGGCTGTCAAGCAGAAAGGTTCGGCCGGCGGGGTCGATGGCGTGACGTTGCTTCAGTTTGAGGAGCGGTTGGGGGGCCAATTGTCGGAACTGTTGGAGGAATTGCGGCAGCATAAGTGGAAACCTGAACCGTATCTGAGAGTGAATATTCCCAAAAAGTCAAATGAGATCCGCCGTTTGGGATTGTTGAGCGTCCGTGACAAGGTTGTCCAGCAGGGAATGAAGATGCTGCTTGAACCGCGCTTTGAGAAGGTTTTTGTTCCTAACAGCTATGGCTATCGCCCCGGCAAAGGTCACACCAAGGCAGTGAAATTCGCAAGATATTGCTGCCAGGCGAAGGCGACCCCTTACTTGCTTCGTCTTGACATTGACAACTATTTCGACAATGTCGATCACTCTATCCTGTTCAAGCGCCTTGCTCCGCTTGTGGCCGACGAGGAGATGCTTTCGCTTATTCAACTATGTGTCAATATGGGCGTGGTCAACAAGTCTTCGCATTGGCAGGATGTGACTGTGGGGCTTCCGCAGGGAGCGGTGTTATCCCCGTTGCTGGCGAATTTCTATCTGCCCCCTTTCGACCAGTATGTGCTGACCCGGACTAAAAACTATGTCCGCTATGCCGATGACTTCATAATTTGTTGCGAATCAGAGGAACAGGCTTCCGATTGGCTTCAAGAAGGCTCTGCGTTTCTGACTGAACGTCTTAAGCTGACATTGAATCCTCCGTCAGTCTCTTTGGTGAAAGATGGCTTTGAGTTCCTTGGCGTGATGATAGACAATCATCACGTCTATCTGTCCGAATCTAAAAAGGAGGACTTGGCTGAACGCATCCGGGAACTTGGATGGTCAGGGCAGGACTTTGACAAGAAAGGCAAGGACAGTTTGTCCGCTATCTTGAGGTACTATGCGCCGCTTGTGTCAAATGATGATCTGGTGTTCTTGGATAAAGTCTTGGTGGGAAGACTCTGCGATGTCGTGACTGAACATTGCAAGGAGATTCCGAACAAATCCGTCTTGCGTGCCGCATTGAATGGGATAAGCTTTATCTCACGTGACAATGAATTGAGGGCGGCTTCGCTGAGGTCGGAATTGATAGATCATTATTGCTCATTGAAAGATGTGAAAAAGTCTGTCTCATCGGGCGACCAGGAAGTCAGGAAAGCGATTAGGCAGCGGAAGCTTGAATATAGAAAGAAGGAAGGCGAGACCACGGATCTTGTGATCACTACCCCTGGGACGTTTTTAGGTGCTGGGGAATATGGACTTGTCTTGAAAATCGCAGGAAAGAAAAAGAAGATCCCCTCAGTCTCAAATCTTGAGCACATCTGCATTATGTGCGACGGGGTTTCCTTGTCCAGTAATTTGGTCAAATACTGCGTGGACCACAAGATAGGATTACACTTTTTCACTTGGGCTGGAATGCATCTTGGAAGTCTGATGACACAACGGTACATCAGCACTTCATTGTGGCAAAAGCAATCTTCAATGACATTGTCGCTCCAGAGCCGCCTTGCATCGGCTATTCTTCAAGGCAAGATGAAGAATCAGTTGAACCTTATCAAATATTTCCATAAGTACCAGAAGGCTACATCGGGGACTTTGTGTAATGTTTATGATGACGTGCTTCCGAAGGTTCAGGAATGTGTTACCAAGGTTAGGACATTCGTGGATGATCCGGATTATCGGTCAAAGATGATGGGGCAGGAGGCGCTTTGTGCCGAGTTGTACTGGTCTTACATAAGGGAACTGATTTCTGATGACAATGTCAATTTTGAGAGGAGAACCAGGCAGGGCGCTACAGATTTGGTGAACTGTATGCTTAACTATGGCTATGCGATGATCTACCCTCGGGTCTGGCAGGCTTTGCTTTTGAGAAAGTTGAATCCTGTCGTCAGTGTGATTCACGTCCCGCAGCAAGGTAAACCGACTTTTGTATATGATGTCGTAGAGTTGTTCCGGGCTCAGGCCGTGGAGCGTGTGGTGATTTCTCTGATTCAGAAGAAAGAGCCGCTGAAAATCACGGATGGCAAACTTGGGGATGAGACTCGTAAATTGTTGGTAAGGAATATCCTTGAGCGACTCAACCGCTATGAGAAATATCGTGGCGTTGAAATGCGCCTTGCCGACATAATAAACGCTCAGGCTTTGGAGATTGCGAACTTCATTGACAAAGGGGCGACTTACAGACCTTATGTGGCTAAATGGTGAATATGCGTGCGAGGAAGAATTATTGTGTTGTTGCCTATGATGTTGCGGACAACAAACGTAGGGAGAAGATCAGCGGGCTTTTGGGGAAATATGGAGTCAGGGCTAATTTCAGTGTCTTTGAATGTATGGTGACCGACAAGGAGTTTGAGAAATTGAAAGTCAAGGTGACCAAGATCATCGATTCGAAGGAGGACAGCGTGGTCTATTATCCCTTGTGCCTTAATTGTTACACCAAGATCGAGCGCTTCCCTGAGATTCGGAGCAGTCCGGAGGTTGTGGCGGTTTGTTGATGTCACAGAATAGTCTCTTCGATGCCCTCCTAAGTTCTTTGACATATTGAAATCATTTGCGAAAATCGGAGATAATGCTAACTCTCGCTCTTTGTGGGTTTTCAAATGAATATGCATTTTTTGGTGGTAGTGAAAACGCTCGAGAATCACTGCCGTGTCTGAACTTCCTTCGTCATTTTCGAAAATCGTTTTTATGCTATTGTGTAATAATTTGATTATTAGTGGTTTGTTTCTGAACTTTCACCCTTGCTTTTCGCAAAGCGTAGATGCGTGATATACGGCATTCACATTTGCGAAAGTTTTTTGATTGCCTAATGAATTTATTATCAGAAGAGTTGTTTGTGCCAAGTGTGAAAATACTCTTGTTTTATTGCCTGAATATCCGTACTTTTGCGAACGAAACGAACCGGAGGCGTAATGCGTTGTCTGTGAGAATCCAGACAGAACAGGTCAAAAAGCGGGAGTTGATAACCCCTTGCAACAGACCTTGTTCGTTTAATCTACTGCGAGAGCGGTATTGAGACTGAAATTTAACGACAGTCCAGAAAATAAATCCACGTTCGTTTAATCTACTGCGAGAGCGGTATTGAGACGCATCTGACCGGCGCCTGCCAAAGCGTCTATGCCGAGGCTGTTCGTTTAATCTACTGCGAGAGCGGTATTGAGACCAACCACCTGTGCGGAGATCCAAGCCATACGGACATGTTCGTTTAATCTACTGCGAGAGCGGTATTGAGACAAGTGCCGCGGATCGGGTTGCGATTAGGCTGTCCGGGTTCGTTTAATCTACTGCGAGAGCGGTATTGAGACATAGCCCCAAAGGACATATCGCCTCCGGAGAGGTAAACGTTCGTTTAATCTACTGCGAGAGCGGTATTGAGACGAATACTCAACGTCAAAATCCGGTAACCACATACTGTTGTTCGTTTAATCTACTGCGAGAGCGGTATTGAGACAGATTTCATCGGCGACAGATTCGACGGAATAAGTAGTTCGTTTAATCTACTGCGAGAGCGGTATTGAGACCATAATTTAGAGTTTGTTTTTATGTTGTTATAATAATTATGTTCGTTTAATCTACTGCGAGAGCGGTATTGAGACTTCAAACGCCTCATTGAGGAGCGTTAAGATGTAACGTTCGTTTAATCTACTGCGAGAGCGGTATTGAGACTAAGTTACACCATTCTGTGTAGTCTCCGAAGCCTGCTGTTCGTTTAATCTACTGCGAGAGCGGTATTGAGACACCATCAGAAAGAAAAACTTCTTCATACTCCATTTCGGTTGTTCGTTTAATCTACTGCGAGAGCGGTATTGAGACTTGTTACTGCCGATGAAGCTTTCAGAAAACCGAATTTGTTCGTTTAATCTACTGCGAGAGCGGTATTGAGACGCAAGGCTTTTCCGTAGACCTGCTTTTGTAGTGTTGTTCGTTTAATCTACTGCGAGAGCGGTATTGAGACTTAGTCCTTGCTGTAATGCAGTTTCTCGCAGGTTTCTGTTCGTTTAATCTACTGCGAGAGCGGTATTGAGACTAGTTGGCGGCGACAATGGAAACATTCATGAGCTCATGTTCGTTTAATCTACTGCGAGAGCGGTATTGATTCTATCTCCTCAGCCTTTCCATATTTTGTCTATGAATATGATGGTGAGCTCATTGGCTATTGCTACGCCCATCTCTGGAAAGAGCGCGAGGCATATTCAAAGACCCTTGAGACCACTGTCTATCTCGCTCCCGAAGCCTGCCATAAAGGAATCGGCCCGCTTCTGATGACCCATTTGATTGACGAATGCCGCCGCCAGGGCTACCACGCCCTCATCGCCTGCATCACCGCCGACAACCTCTCCAGCCTACGGTTTCACCAACGCTTATGCTTCCGCCAAGTCTCAAGATTCTCAGAGGTCGGCCGCAAATTCGACCGCTGGCTTGATGTCATCGACCTCGAACTCATTTTGTAGTTTTCCCACAAGAGCATTTATTCCCTTTTTTGCGCCCGTGGAGGTACTATTTTACCCCCACGGGCGCAAAATATAGTGCTCTTGCGCTCGTGATGATTAACCATTCCGGCGCGTTAGAAATGTGCGGTTACCAGAATAAATCCTCCAGTGTCACTTCGCTTTGGACAATGTCACTGTGGGAGTTTTGCTTGATCCCGTTTGTGGTGATCAGGGTCAGCAGGACAGATTTCTTGGTCTGTGTCTCGGCGCGGAAAGTGTCGAGGCGTGTCGAGAGTTTCTGCTCCTCAGCAAGCGAGATCTCGAACTTGTCCTTACTGTACTTCATCTCGCAAAGGTTTATGGTCTCATCCTTGCGGTCGATCAGAAGATCGATTTGAACACCTTTCTTGGACTCGCTTCCCTTGCCGCGCCAAGAGCAGGCCAGAGTCTGGACTCCGGAGATTCCGAGAGCCTGCTTGATCTGTTTCAGGTGGCACAGGCACAACATCTCGAACGAGAGGCCGCACCAGGTGTTGTGCAGAGGGCTGTTGACGGAGGTTGTCCAGAAATGCTCGTCCTGATAACTGTTTTTCTCTATGAATCTGAAATAGAATAAAGTGTAGAAATCAATCAGTTGATAGAGCGATGAACTGTCCTGCCTCTTTCTGTTCAGTGATATATTGCTGCCGAAGGGAGAATATTTCCGTATGAAACCGCAGTTCTCAAGTTCTTCAAGAACAGTGCTGAATGCCCCGTTGTCTGTAAGGCCGGTGGAGGCAAGGATTTCCTTTCTCGTCAGTCCCATCCCTTTTGTGGAGAGGGCGGTGATGACTTTTATGTGCGAACCGGCATTCTTGAACAAAGCTTGATAGAGGTCGCTGAACTCATCCTTCAGTTCAGCGTTGGAGGAAAAGAAAAGAGAGTCGATGTTTTGCGCGAGGCTCTTGGACCGATCCATCATCGACATGTAGTAAGGTATGCCGCCCATTACCATATAGCATTCGGCGATCTGTTTTCGGGAATATGAGAAACCATATTCCTTGAAATACGCTTCGCACTCCTTGAGGCAGAATGGCTCAAGGAACAAATGGTGCGTGAGGCGGTTGTGGAGTCCTCCGCGGCTATGGATCAGGTTGTTGATCATCCAGGAAGTCGCAGAGCCACAGACTATCAGCTTCACATCATCTCGCAGTGCGGCTCAACTGTTCCAGAAGTTCTCCAAAGCTGCGATGAACCCGGACTTCGGGGTGTCCATCCAAGGCAGTTCGTCAATGAATATCACCTTCTTCCCTTCCGGCAGTGTTTCCAGATAGCGGGACAGTTCATAGAATGCCAGAATCCAGTTTTTCTGGATATTCAGTCTCTCCGAGCCCGAACATTTCTGTATGGCGATAGCGAAGGCAGTGAGTTGCTCTGCCTTTGTGGCCCCGTGTACGCCTGTGACATAGAACGAGAACTTGTCCTCCGCCGCCATTCTAATAAGGAATGTTTTCCCCACGCGCCGTCTTCCGTAGAGTGCCACAAACTCGGATCTCCCTGAATCCAAGTAACTTTTCAGAGCTTTCATTTCCGCTGTCCTTCCGATAACTTTCTGTGCCATATTCAAGTGATTTTCTGCGCAAAGATAACCTTTTTGATGCCATTGCGCAAATTATCGAGAGATTTTCTGCGGTACCATGGTGTTTCAAAAAGTATTGCGCATATTATCATTAAATAATCTGCGCAGATATGAAGCTTGGGTAAGACATCAAGTCGGAGACAGCTTTTTTCAAGATGATAATTATAGAATACTTTTAACCACGGCTCTTTCATTTAAAGTAGAAGTAATGATATATTGCCCCTTACCCGATCCATTGCGAAGCGGGTATTTTCTTTGTTGTTATATGTCAGAAAGTTATGCTTTTGTCAAAATCTATTTTTTTGTCATTTTTGGCGAAGGAAACGTAAAAGCCTGGTAAAGCCCATTGATACCTCCCTCAGGAGCTCAGCCATCCCCTTTTTCTTGTCGTTCCTCTTTTTACGGAGTCCTTTCCATATGGAGAACAAAGAGTGTACAATTCTTTGTATGGTGTCAAGGTTTCTGGCGGCCCTTGCCGACTTGCGTTTTATCCTGTCTTGCCGCAGATTGCAGCCCAGTGCATGCTTTCTATCGACCAGTGGTCGCGTACCAGCGAGCTCAACGCCGGTGTGTCTGTCGTCAGACTGCTCACATACAGCCTCTTTTCAGCGGTCTGTGCGCCGGACGATGCCGAGCGCGTCGTTTCCATTTACAATAGATACGTTTCAAAGACCACTGTCACCTTCGAGACCGAACCGGTCCCTGTTGAGGTGATGCGTGGTCGTATTGATTCTATCTCCTCAGCCTTTCCATATTTTGTCTATGAATATGATGGTGAGCTCATTGGCTATTGCTACGCCCATCTCTGGAAAGAGCGCGAGGCATATCAAAGACCCTTGAGACCACTGTCTATCTCGCTCCCGAAGCCTGCCATAAAGGAATCGGCCCGCTTCTGATGACCCATTTGATTGACGAATGCCGCCGCTAGGGCTACCACGCCCTCATCGCCTGCATCACCGCCGACAACCTCTCCAGCCTACGGTTTCACCACCGCTTAGGCTTTTGCCAAGTCTCAAGATTCCCAGAGGTCGGCCGCAAGCAACACCGCTTCCGCAGAGGAGAATGTCCGTGTCAGCCGCCTCCATTACGATGCCGGCACCGAGACCCTCTCCGATCTCCTTGAGGCCCAGACCCTCTGGCAGGTGGCCAACCGTGACAGCATCGAGGCCGACATCAACCACTTCCTCGCCTGGCTCTCATACCTCAAAACCACGGGCCAAATCTGTAATGAGTTTATTAAGTGATTATGAATGAATATATTCCGTGATTCTGCCAGGCATCGTGGAAGGGCAGGAATCGGTAAGTGATTGAGGAACAAAGAGTGAATCCCCATCAATTGAGCATCAGACCGTTAATGATTTCAGCTGGATTCTGCGGAATGTGATAAGGTAGGCGGTCATGACCATTATGCCGGTGATGGTCCAAGAGACAGGATAGACGAACATCAACGCATGGAAACCTTCCCAGACCGGACAGACGGTGTAAACCCAGGCGATGCGCAGGACACATGTTCCGAAGACCGTCAGCAGGGTCGGGAGCATCGACCGGCCCATGCCGCGCAGTGCTGACCCCGGGATCTCGTAGAGACATGCCAGTCCTTGGAACATCAGCACGGTCCGCATCCTGATCGTGCCGAAATCCTTCACCGTCTGGGAATCCGTGAACAGTCCGAGGAAAAAGTCGGACCATCCGGCGAACACCCAGTTGAGCAAGGCACAGGAAAGAGTGCCTAACCCCATGCAGATCAGGAATATTCTTTTGACTCTGTCCATATTCCCGGCTCCGTAGTTCTGCCCCACGAAGCTGATCGCCGCCCCGTTGAACGCCGCGATGACATAGTAGCAGTACTGCTCGAAGTTCAAAGCCGCCGCCGAGCCGGCGACCGCGTTGAAACCATAGCTGTTGATGCTGGCCTGGATGATCACGTTGGAGATGGAGAACACCACTCCTTGCAGTCCCGCCGGCACACCGATCTCCAGCATGTGCGAAAGTTCGTCCTTCTGGATGTGCATGTCGTCAAGGTGCAGCTTGTAAGGGTCTTGCTCCCGTAGCAGAATTTGGACCACCATCACCGCACTGAACAGGTTGGAGATGCCTGTAGCGATCGCCACACCTTCCACTCCCATGTGGAAGACGATGACAAACAACAGGTTGAGCACTGTGTTTATGATCCCGGCCCATATCAGGATGTAAAGAGGCCGCCGGGTGTCGCCGAGACTTCGCAGGATCGCAGACCCGAAATTGAAGATCATGATGAACGGCATGCCCAGAAAGTAGATCCGGAGGTATGACACCGCCATCCTCGTGACCTCGACCGGTGTCCCCATCATCCTGTGCACCGGCCCCGCTACCGCCGTTCCCAACACCATCAGGAAAACGCCGCTGAGCAGCGCCACGACCGCTGAGGTGCTCACCGCACTGCGTATCTTTTCCCTGTCATTCTGCCCGATATGGTTGGAGATGACTGCGTTGGCACCCATCGATATGCCCACAAACAGATTGATCAGCAGATTGATAACCGGAGCGTTGCTCCCCACCGCCGCCAGCGCTTCGCTGCTTGCGAACCGTCCCACCACCGCCACATCCACCGAGTTGAACAGCTGCTGCAGCACACTGCTCGCAGCCAACGGCAGCGCGAACAAAAGAATCTTCATGAGCAGCGGCCCATGAAGCATGTCGATCTCATTATGCCCAATTTGTTTGGATGCCATTATTATAGTCTCCTGCTAACTAACTCTTTATGGTTGTCAAGCAAGTGTCAACACTGTCTGACTTGATTCCAAAACCTTCTTTCTCGAAAACAGAAGCAAGTTATGCAAAAATCATGAAAGTGCAAAAAAGGCAAATACAGGAAGCAGGATATGATTTCCTATTCTTTTTTGATCCATTGTTTTGTAAGTATAATAATGATGATAACAGACATTAAAAAGAATAGTGCAGATAGCGTGATTGCTATGGTATTCCACGTGGTGCAATCTGATTGGTATAAACCCAAAATTGCAAATAATACTTGCCCCTACGCCCATGAATCCCAGTAAGGAGTTCAACATTCTTTCCTGATTGCGATTTCTCTCTTCTTTAATATTGTCAATGTAGTTCGATACACTTTCTATTTTAGGCATAATGGAGAGTGCACCATTGATTATTCGCTTTAATTGAAGCAAGTGTGAATATCTTGAAATCGGTAATATTTGCGTTAGTTTTAATTCTCGGAATTGCTCGGACAATTCATGAAGATTATTCTTGTGTTTTCTATTTATCAATTGAAACGAAGCGAGGTCTAAAAGAACACACTCACTATAAATTGGCAAGTAAGACTTCAAAAATGTAGTTGACGATTTCTGCATGAACTTTGTGCTCTGCTGATCATCTATAATTTGGAAGGCTCCACAAAAACCTTCTGGCGAAGCGTGAACGAATATGTTGTCGAACAAATTATGAACATCCTTTTTATCTTCTTCGGAAATCATGTAGCTTTCCCCCTTGCATAACCCTAAATGCGTAATCAGGGCAACCGCATCAAATTCTAGCGCCCCTCAGCAGTTC
>ULUN01073439.1_pt1 | contig 20660 bp, 16 predicted proteins | sample 1958531 | NCBI WGS metagenome assembly ULUN01 (sample SAMEA4835761, study PRJEB28245) | human gut metagenome | biome: gut microbiome; material: fecal sample | place: Denmark | collected 2008
TTTTTTGTACTGTCAAAAAGTTTTAGCGGACAGTAATAATTCGTTAAACAAATCTGTTCAATCTGTTCAACCTGTTCAACCTGTTCAGCCTGTTCATTCTGTTCATTCTGTTCAATCTGTTCAACCTCTCCAGCCTGTCCAAATCTTTTTGGTAGATAATCCTTAGCCGTCAATAATATGCCACCGGCACACTCTTTCTTACCCAAGGTATCTACCAACAAAAAAAACATTTTGCAAAAAATAACCATTTTCGCAATAACAACTCCCACTTATCACGGATAATTTTAACGAATATGTTCGCCAAGGAATATTCATTATTCATTCATGGGTACCGCCGACAGTAACCACGACAGCACGCCAGTAAAGTAGGTCAGAAGTCGAATATGTACTAAGTGCCAAGCCCTTCGTGAGCAAAACAGGCTCTTTGGCTCACAAGCGTGACCCGCAGGCGGCCTTCGTGAGCGAAACAGGCGTTCCTGCTCACGAGCGTGACCCGCAGGCGGCCTTCGTGAGCAAAACGGGCGTTCCTGCTCACGAGCGTGACCCGCAGGCGCCCTTCGTGAGCGAAACGGGCGTTCCTGCTCACAAGCGTGACCCGCGGGCGGCCTTCGTGAGCGAAACAGGCGTTCCTGCTCACAAGCGTGACCCGCAGGTGGCCTTCGTGAGCAAAACAAGCGTTCTGGCTCACGAGCGTGACTCGCAGGCGGCCTTCGTGAGCAAACTGACAGTCGTACTTTATCGAATGCTTACACTCAGAGTTTACTGTTCCCTATAGTGGAGAAATGACTCTTCACAAAAGCGGTGAGAGGCCTGAGCAAGACCTCTCACCGGAACGCAAAATTAGCAAAATTGCCGGTAATAATTAAAGGGTAAGATCAGAAATTCATCGGTGTGGTGTGATCAGTCGTAAGCATTCGGTAAACCCCGTCTTTTCCGCATAACTCCACCGGAGTATCTTTGCGGTTCATAAATAAGGAACCGTATGCACATTGTTATTTCATATACTCGTAGATGAAAATAGGAAAAGAATTTAATACAGCAACACTTCTATTGGGTTTGACATGGAGCAAGAGTTGCCTTTCGAATATTGATAGCTGATTGACAACAGACTTCTCCTTTGGCATCGCATTTACTCCTGCTATAAGCAAGTTAGCTTTACTGACATTCATCTGCTTAAGAAATTGCCAGTTGTCTTTCACCTTCATATACTTTTCCTTGGTCGGCGTTTCGCCATCCTTGAGCAAGATGTGGTCGAGACTGTCATAAGCCGAAAAATTACGAGCCAGACGTTTGAAATCCTTACACTCTTCTCTGCTTACTACATAGTTGGCATAATCGTTGTCGGGAAGTTCCTTGGTATAGCGGATGGACTCAATCATCGGGTAGTTGATGTAGAGCTTTCCGTTCTCGGTTTCGTCTGCAAACAATGCCAGCATCTCTTCTACTCTTTGATTGATTTCTTCAAGCGAAAGGTGAGAGTGTTGGAAGTCATAGTCAAAGAATAGGAATATTTCCGAAATGTCTGAACTTCTGATACCGTTCAAGATGGAGTCACCTCTTGCTGCCAAGCGTTCTCGCATGACAGAAACAATATCTCCACCGTCTTCATATTCCTTCAGCTCATTGTAAAGGTCATATATGTTATTCCCGAAAGAACAAATGATATTGTCATTTACCTTCGGGAAATAGAGTCTTTCCAATGTTCTATACAGGCGAGGCTCACGCTCGTCGCCTTCAAATACAAACAGAATCATAGGCCAAAAGTTCCGCCTCTATATAGTTTCTCCAAGTTATGGGCAAAACGAAGTTCCTTGTCCGTCAAGTCACAAATAGCCTTTATTTCGTTGTTCCTGAGGATAAAGAAACAATCAGGACGAAGCAAGTCATTGGAAAGAAGGAATGTGTCGTGGGTGGTTACGAACACCTGGTTGTTGCCTTCAAACAATCGCTTGCAAATCTTATATGATAGTTCGTGGTGGTAGAAAGCATCAAACTCGTCGATGAAGACGAACGAAGCGTTGTCCATCTCTTTCAGCCAATAATACTGCAACTCCAGATTCCTTGTGCCTGTGGATGCAACCCATTGGAACGGAATTCTCACACCGTTCATTATGCAGAAGAGAATGTTGTCGCCCTTCGTGTTAGGTGCAAACTCATACTCCTGACCACTTACTTCTTTCAAATAAGCTGCAAAGTCGTCAGCAAGGTTGTTCTTTATGATATACTCTTCCACGTTGCTGCCACCTTCCTTCAAGCCAATGAATTCACGGTAGTCGAGACTTCTGAAGAATAGCATATTCTCTACGAAATCGCGAAGTTGTAGCAGGGCATGGTCTTTGGGAAGTGGCACAGAACTCAATAGATAGTTTACTATAGAAATGTTGTTGGCACTATCTTTAAGATTCTGAATGGCAACGGCGGTCAAGCCAAATTCTTCGGAAATAGCCAATTCGTCTTTGTCTTTAACAAGAATCTCTTTTTTGTCTACTATTAGCTTTTCGCTGATGATATCGCCTTTCAGTTCCGATGCTATTTTACTGTAACTGTATACTACCACATGACCGTCGAAAGAAAATGTGTAATCGAAATCAACCGGCTCGTTGTGGCATGACGCACATGCATAATTCAGATAGTAATCAGGCTTCTTCCACTTGTGAGAAAGATGGTTGGCAATGTCGAATATTGCCAATCCGAAGTTCGACTTACCGGCTCCATTCGGTCCGTAGATAATACCGTTCTTTACAATGCCATTACGTACTGCATCGTTATTGAACGTATAATTGCTCGGATGAGACAAGTCCCACTCTATACGATTCTTGAACCCTCTATAGTTCTTAACTGCAAATCTCGTTAACATGACAATATTGATTAGTGATATTTTGACTACAAAGGTACAAAAAAACAACGTATCCGTAAATAAATTACGGCATATACTGGATCAGGGATTATAGGTATATTAAATTGAATAACTCAGAGTTTACTGTTCCCTATAGTGGAGAAATGACTCTTCACAAAAGCGGTGAGAGGCCTGAGCAAGACCTCTCACCGGAACGCAAAATCAGCAAAATTGCCGGTAATAATCAAAGGGTAAGATCAGAAATTCATCGGTGTGGTGTGATCAGTTCCACTTACCACTTACGAAGGTTGGTGATGGTGTTGTTGAGGTTCTCAAGACGCTTGTTGTAGCAGTACTTGAGGTTGTCCATCACTTTGTCGAACTCCATATTCTCGTCACCGCACTGCCAATGCTCATCCAGATAATTACCGACCTTCCAAATCTTTCGGTTATACTCATCAGAAAGCCTGTTTGCGGCGCGCCTCTCCTCCACGACTCTGTTGGCGACATCAATCAAGTCTGGGTAGACATCCGCCCAGCGAGCCTTGACCCTATTGATGTAGTTCTGATCCTTCATCAACAGAGGCCACCACATATAGTACCTCCTTGGGGTCTCATTATAATTAATGGCCCTTTCGATGAGAAGTGAACTCCATGTGTGATAATAGTAAGCGTTCTTTTCCGTGTCCACATTCGTGAAGTTCTGGCTGTCAAAGTCCCAAACCGGCCCGGCGCTGAGTTTTCCGTCCCCGTCCTTGTACATGTAGACACTCTTTGGATGCTGTATCTCGTCGTTCATCGCGATCTCGTAGACAAACCAGTAATCGATCACGGAGTTGATGTCGAGACTCTTGTAGGCCTCTGTGTAATAACCATTAGTAAGGTTGCTCTCGATGGCGTTGATGTAGGTTTTCAGACTCTCGAAAATCGCGCTGCCATCATATGTGGTGCCATTCGTCGCTGTGACCTTGAAGTCATCCTTGAACAAGCAAGGCAATTCACGCATTGAGGTTTTGAATTTCCAGGTCTCGTCGTAATTATTGTCGAACTCGATAAGGTAGCTGCAATCCTTCACGGTAGGGCTGGTGTTTTTCTCGACAACATCCTCAAATATCGGGTTTGTCATTTTCAGCCTGTTCTTATTGATCTTGATCTGCTCGCAGAAAAGATAGTTGCCGGCGTGGATGCCATTGATGACCAGCTCGACATTCTGCCCTGAAGGATTCCAGACCAGTCCCTTACCTAAGGTGCTTCCGTCTGTAGGCCCGTTGATGAAATGGTTCTGGATAGTCTGGGCGATGTTGAACGCCAGATAGTTACGAATGAGTGACATGTCCGTCCACGGAGAGAGCAGAATCCATCTATTGTGCTCCTTCATCCCAAGGATGCCCGCCTTTTTGTTCAGCTTGATAGCCATCGGCCTCTTGTCGTAATTGGATGACGTGTTTCCTCTGAGCCTGATGCTGCAACCGGCCTTATTCAAGTCCGCCACACCGTTTTTGTAGACAGCGATGTCGTCGGCCTTGCTCCATTTTGTACCCTTGGCAGGGATGGAGAAGTCAAGGAAGCTGACTGTTCCCGGAGTGTTGACGTTGACAACCACCACCGGCAGTCCGGTGTTCGTGACGGTAACGGTGAACACCTTTCTCTGCGTGCCGCTGACAAGGGTATATTCAACAGGAGTCCGGAAATCCTGGCTTGACATACCGCTTTCCTGAACCTCACCGTTGCAAAGAACCTTCACTCCCTCAGGTACCGTGAACGTCGGTACAAGCGTGAAGTTGTAAAGGTAAGGGATGCAGCAAGAGACCGTGCCGGCGTCCTTGTCGATCGCGCAGCTGAAATCCTCCGCGGCCTTGACTTCGGTCTTGGAGGTACTGGCGTTCAGAACCGCCGTCTTCTTCAGAAGGCTTGACTCGTTCTTGGCGATCTCGAACCCGAAACTCTTGAACTCCAGTGGAGTCGTGCTGATGTTTTCGACCGTGCAGTTGTTCTCCGGCTTCAGGTCATCAAGGTTCAGAGGGATGTCGTAACATGCTCCGGCTTGGAAATCAACGAGAGCCTTGACCTCGAATGACACCTTGTGGGAGTCAGTTAATAATTGAATCTCGATCTCGTCACCTTTCTTGATGCCTGGCGCGATGGCGGCATACACGACAGCCTTTCTGCCAACCGAGATTCCTCCCTTCTCGTCCTTCGCCAGTTTCACAGTGATCTGGGATGAGGTCTTTCCGTCAACAGCGGCAAGACCCGAAGCCAGGTTGGTTAGATTCATAGTGAAATCACCGGTCCACGCGCGAGGCGCCGCGATCCCTTCAACTTTCTGTCTGAATATGATGGACTGGAGTCTCTCCGAGCTTGCGACCTCGTCAAGCTTGCTTCCGAATGTCACCTCCGCCTTCAGGAAGGACACCAGAGGCTTGAATATGAACCCATAGCCTCCATCTTTTTTGACGGGAGTGTCGCTGGCCTTCACATCGTTGGCGGCGATAGAAGCTTCGTCCGTGTAGTACTGCACTGAGGCCACATTGACCGGGATCGCTCTGCTGTCCGTCGCCACTTCCACGTAAGGATAGTAGGCGAACCTTGGCCGGTCGCTTGTGTACAGCGAGCCTTTGAACTCTCCGGAACTCACAGGAGTGGAGAATGTGCCGTCGAACGGGGCGTTAGGGGTGGTGTCTCCGAACACGCCGACTCTGTCTCCGACAGACCAGAGTATGCCTACCGATCCGTCTGCCGTCGGCTCGATGTCGATCTGGGTTCTTGTCACAGGAATCTGTCCTATTTCTCCGGTAAGGGAGATCGACTCCTGTCCCAGTACCTCCGTCTCGTTGTTGTCGGCGCAGGAGGCGGCCATCAGTACCGCCAGCACCATCAGCACAGATGCTGAATATGTTCGCTTCATAACCTATGTGTTAAAGAGTTTAATCTATTTACCCATAGGTTAAGTCTTCAGGTCAGCCTCTACAGTCCGAATCCCTTTCCTCCACTACTGTAGGAGGAGTCGTAGGATCTGGTACCCTGAGGCGCGTCACGGACGCATCGGATTGTAAAGTCCGCACCGGACTGATTGTGACCGGTTGTTACGATCGGCGTACCTGACGATCCGTCTTTCTGAAGGTGGTAGATCATGAATGTATTACCTGGATTTGACGGGTCATGTATCAGGTTTCGATTGTATTTGGTCTTGGCTGCGTATCGCATGGTTCCGGTTTCGGTTTGGGCTCCAGAAGGCTTGTAACCGGCGAGATTGCCGGTAATCTCCTCACCACAGTACATTGGGATGAAGTAGAGCTCCTTCTCGTTCGGGATCCTCCACTTGCCCAGATCGTCGGTGCCTTCCTGGTAGTACTTCTCGCACCAGTCACCGTTCATGATCTCAGTGTACTTGAAGGTGTTCTTGGCTGGGGTTCCACCAGTAACTATTGTTTGTTGAGGCGTAGACTTGCTGTATGTGTATGTGTAATATTTTCTTGGCCAAATAATGCTGCCTTCTGTTCTTGTGGTCAGTGTAACCGTTACATTGAAAGATGTGTAATTGCCGTTGTCGCTCTTTATTTTAATTGTTTTCGATGATGTCGTACCATTTGAAGTTGATGTATGGTTGATTGTAACACTGACTTTGAACTCCGCTGACGTAACATTTACTTCGTTATCGGCTCCGATTTGATAGGTGTAGTTCTTAGACCCATCGTAATTAGTGATCGTTACCGGAACAGTTATATTATGAGGAGTCGTGTTGCTCTGACTCTCTGGTATTCCAGTAGGATTAAGCTCGCCAACTGTGATTTCAGGAGCATAGGTGTCCTCTCCGCTTGCCGGAATGTTCAGATCCGCACTGGCGATCTTGAAAGCCTTAGGCAATGTACTCGCCGCATCGAAATTCTCGTGCTCAGGATACTCTCCGATCTGCATGTTGGTTCTCAAGGTCTCGTCCTTGAGGCCGTTCACTGTCACGACATAGTTCTCCTGGTCCCAGCTTGTGATGTCCGAGACTTCACCCGAGGTTGAGGTTGTGCCAAGATTCCTGACGCATCGTATCATAGGATTTGTCTCCATATTAGCCCAGGAACTGATTGTGGTACCCTCCAAAGCCCACCAGATACGGAAGCCCAGGTTTGTACTTGTCGCATAGTTCGTCGTCTCGAATGATATCTCTGTAGGCAGAGACTTCTTACCGCACCAGGCGAAGATGCATTGGCGGACGCTAGGAAGGTACCACCTTACCTCGTCCTCGTCAATTTTGCCGTCACCGTTGAGGTCTCTGTTTCTTGAGAGACATTCGAACATCGGATTGGTTCCGGTAGTGGTCATTATGTTGGCCGATGAAGGAGGAGTCGCCCCTGTGAAGCCGTTTTGGGCAATGTTAACATAGCGGCTCCATGTCTTGTCTGTTTTAGTGTTGATGATCTCCCAGGTGTTTTTCAATCCGTTCTGCAATTCCGTTCCCGGATAGTCGTCATTACCGGTGAAAGATGCAGCCGGTGTCTCCTCAACAGATTCAAATCCGAATGGATTACCCACATTGTCTTTATAGAATGTCTTGATTGACTCCTGCTGGAGTGTAAAGCCACTGCCCTCAATGTAGGTGCTGTGTCCGTCGGCGCTGATCTTGGCATTGCCGATGGTGAATGACAAGATCCTGTCATCCGTGTTGACGAAGTCTTTGTAAGGCTTGTCATTGTAGAAGTACTCGTCCACGTAGGCCTGCGTGTAGACATTGTCTCCGCTTATTATGCAGTGTGTCGTGGTGCCGGCCTTTATCTCATCAATCAAGTCGTAGATGTTCACCAAGTTGGCGTCTCCAGGATATTTTGCGAATTCCGTCTGACTGGCAGGTTTGCCGAACTTCACCCAGGCGATGTCCTCAAAGTGCGGATCAGTTGATCCTTCATGAACGGTGAAGGATGTCATCTTTCCGTCTCCCGCAGGTACAGTGCCGCTGACAATGCATTTCTCGATGTTTGTCTTCGAGAATGTCAGCAGCACATTCTCGAAGTGTGCGTCAAGGTTGACGATGACGTGCGGGGACGGCTTGATGATCTGTCCCTCGGCTCCCGGCTGATTGTCGTTCACCTGTTTTGCCTCGGCGATGATGTTCTTCACTCCGTTGACCGTTATCGTGTAGGTGTACCTTGCGTTACGTGTCACGGAGAAGTTGCCGAATTTCGTGTTTGACGCATCGGTGCTGTTGCCGAAGTCTCCGAGGTGGATGGTGTACTTCACGGTTCCTGTCACGTGGTCTGTCCCGCTCTCGCCCGGACCCTCGTAAGTACCCTCGATCACAACGTAGGTTGATTTGGCCGGAGCATAGGTGAATGTGCTGTAGTCACTCTCCCTTCTCTCGCGGTCGGCGTAAGACCATGAAGTCGGCGAGGCGGCCGGCTTCTGCACATTCTCCGGCATGTAGAATGAGAAAGAGTAATCGCCGCCGGCGGCCGGAGCCGCGATAGGAAGTTCCTCGAATTTGGTGAAGGTGTCGTCACCGGCATATTCATTCAGCTCATCCCTCTGGAGCAGGGTTGACGATGTGGAGTAGTTGTAGATGCTGTACTTCTTCGGAATGAAGGTCACCCCTGTCCCGCTCTTGAGTACGAAGACATTCTTGGAGACTATCCTCTTGAGGTGGAAGACCTTGTCGAAGGTGTTCTCGCCCGGCTGGAGAGTGATGGTGGTAGTGTTCTCTTTGTCGCCGTAGTGTCCCGACATCAGCACAGACGTGGAAGTGATGTCACGTCCAGAGGCTGTGATAGTGTGGCTCCTGAACTCGGCGAGCGTCTTCCCCGCCAGTTCATCCAGATTGACGACCGTGTACTTATCGTAGTTGGCGATCGGGTACATGTACCATTCGCCGCTGGTCACCTTCCTGTCGCCGACGGTGAGCTGGTCCTCATTCAGTTCGATCGTGTAGAGCCAGTTGGTGTTGCTGTTCCTTCTTGTTGGCTCGCCAAGATTCCTGACCTTCACGATGATCGGTGTCGAGTTGGGTTGATTGGCGTTGTAGAAGAGGATAGCCATCTTCTCGACTTTTGTCTCCTGCTCCTCTGTTGCCCTTGTGACGGTTATCTCGTCCATTTCAGGCACCTCCATATTGAACGAAAGGCTTACAGGAAGCCCCTCCTTCACTTTATTCATAGGTTCCTCGTTCTGGCACCCGGCAAGAACGATAGCCGCCATGAATGCGGCCGCGAGTGTTCTGCTTGCTTTTCTCATTGTTTTTTCAGATTAATCAAAGGTTACTCCATTCTGGATCGAATCCCATTCGTCCACCTCGACGTTCTCCTTGGTGGATTTAATTTTAGTTACTTCGCTGCCAGCGCAGACGGTACTTTCCATGACCACTCTTTCCCTCCTTGAGTCTGGAGAGACATAGAATCGTTTGATGTTTTTCATTTTATTCATAAAACTTTATTTCAATTAGAATTCTGACATTACCAAATGTATTCTCTTAAAACTGACTGAGACGGTAGCCGGCACTCTTGAGGTGCCATGCCGCCGTCTTGGTCAGTCAATCAGGTAGAGGCGGAACTACAATGCTTTAGTGATTGCCGCGCGGCTCAGTGCAGGGTCGTCGTAGAACATGTTCTCCACGCCACCCTTGTGGTCAATCTCAAGAAGTGACTCCGGAACTCCGAATTCCTTAGTGAGACATTCGTAAACGGCCTCGGCGCGTTTCCGGCTGAGTTTGTCATTGATCTTCTTGTTCCCGGTCGCGGCGTCGGCGTAACCGGTCACGATGTACTTGATGTTGTTAGCCTTGATGATCTCGGCGAGCATTCCAAGATTCACGCGGGAATCCTTGCTGAGCTTGCTCTTGTTGATCTCGAAGATCACGAAGTAAGGAGCGGCGATCGTGGTCTGCTTCTCGACAATCTGAGGCTGGGCTCTGAGTTCGCCGAGTTCCTTCTCGAGTCTGATCCTTTCAGCTTCGGACTCGCTGAGAGCCTTCTGGAAATCGGCTATGTTGTTATTGACAGTCTTGACAACGGTCTTGCTTTTGTTCCATCCGCGTGGCGCGATGTTGTAGGTCAGACCAATCGTGGCGCTCAGCACACCTTCGCCCCAGCGATGACCCATCTCTCCGTCGAAGCGGTCATTGACAAACATTCCGCGAACATCGAGGTTTATCGCCCATGCGTCGCTCAAGCGGAAGTCATTGCTTGTTCCTATGCTGGCGGAAATCTCGTGGGATCTGGACTTGCCGTTGCCTGGCTCATCGTATGTCCAGGCGAATCCCAGACCTGCGTAGAGGCTTGGATTCCAGAAGCGGCCTTCCGCCTTGTAGCCGCGGAACGCATTGCAAAGATTGAGCATGGCATCCATCCTGACATCACCGAACGAGAATTTCTGCTTGTTCAGCCAGTAGCCGCTTCCGCCCTTTCCGGGAACCTCCTTTCCTGTCGAGAACGCTTCGTCCGGACCTTGCTGGGTGGCTCCTCTCATGCTGAGTCCATTCTAGGCGATTCTCGCTCCGACAGCCGGGGTGAACCATTTACCTACGCTTATGTTCAATGCGGGAGCAAGCCTGTCTCCGAACTTTGCCTGCTTGTCGTGGTCTCCGAAATAAATCTGGGCTCCGCCTCCGACGTTGATGAACCAGTCATATTTGAAACGATTGGTCTCCACTTTGAATTTGTCTGCGGAATAGATGACGTTTACCGTTGTGTCCGTTTTCACTGACGGCTGGGCAAGTGCCGGGGTTACTGCCAGCACGGCTATAGCCGCTGTAATCAGATGTTTTTTCATATTGTTTTCTTATTAGTATTTTCTTGAAACTAATTTATTATCATTGTTATTTTAATGTCTTGCAATGCTCTAAGCCAATCAAAAGCAAAGATATGTATTAATTGGAAAAAATGCAACAAAAAAAGTATAAAATACTCGTTATTCGTGATTTAAAACGTTTACTTCGCATTCAGGACTATCCCCGAGCAGGAAGATGTTTCTCCCTACAAGATCAGCGGCTACTTTTTCCGTTTCTTTTTCTTGCCATCCACGTAGCCGTAGCCATAGCCATAACCATAGCCGTACCCGTAGCCATAGCCATAGCCGTAGCCGTGATGGTGGTAGTCGGCGCCGTTGAGGATCAGCGACATGTTCGTGAGTTTCCGCTCCTGGTACATGGTCTCGATGTCAGGAAGTTGGCGACGGTCAAGGCGGCCGGCCCTCACCACGAAGAGCGTGATGTCGGCGACGCGGTTGGCGATCGTCGCGTCCGCCACAAGACCGACCGGGACGGAGTCTGTGATGATGATGTCGTAGCGGTTCCTCAACTCGGCGAACATCTCATCCAGCCTCTCGTCCATCAGGAGTTCGGCGGGGTTCGGCGCGATGGAGCCTGACGGGATGAGGTCAAGGCCTTCCACACCGGTCTCGTGGGTGATGATGTCATCCAGCGCTATGTCGGAGTCGGCCAGGAAGTTTGTGATGCCTACGGTGTGGTGGTGGCTGTGCTTGCCGAACTGTGAGGTCAGGGTTCCCTTACGGATGTCAAGATCCACAAGGATCACCTTCTTCCTGGCGGAGATGAAACTTTTAGCCAGGTTGGCGGAGACGAAAGTCTTTCCGTCCCCGGAACTGAACGAGGTGCACATTATCACCTTGATCTTCTCTTTTCTTGAAAGGAAGGACATGTTCGTGCGGACAATCTTGAACGCCTCCGAGGCGAAACCCTCATTGTCCTTGTCCTGTTCCGGAATCACTCCGAGGAACGGTGCGCTGACTTTGCCCTGGATGTCTTTCCTGGTGTGGATCCTCGTGTCAAGGAACATGATCATCAGGAAGATGACTCCCGGCACGGCCAGTCCGAGCAGCAGCCCCAGAAGCAGGATCTTGTTCCTGCTCGGGGCGATCGGATCGCCTGGCCCGGAGGCTCCGTCGATCACCCTCGCGTTGTTGTCCACCATCGCCTGGGAGAGGGCGTTCTCCTCGCGCTTGTTCAGGAGGAAGAGGTAAAGCGACTCCTTGATCTTCTGCTGGCGCTCGATCGAGAGCATCTGGCGTTCCTTGGTAGGGATGGACGAGACGCGGGACTGTGCCTGTGACTCACGCGACTGCGCGTCGTTGCGGCGGACATTGATGCTGACGATCATGTTGTCCACGGCCCTGATGATGGACTGTTTCATCGCCCTCAGCGAGGTGTTCAGCTCCTCCACGACCGGGTTCTTCTCGCTGCTGTCCTCGATGAGCTTGTCGCGGCGCAGCTTCACGGTGTTGTACTGGGCGATCTGGCTCTCGATGTTCATGTCGCTGATGCCCGTGTTGGCGGGGATCAGGTCGATCTCCCTTGTCGGATCCGTGAGGTAGTCCTTGATGTAGGTGGCCAGACGGAGCTGGGTCTCAAGCTCCATCACGTTGGTGTTGTACTTCTGGGACTCACCGACATACATCCCGGCTGTCGTCGCGATGTCCACGATCCGGTTCTCGCGCTTGAAGGATTCCAGATGGGACTCCACGCCTCCCAGCTCGCTTTCGATGATGATGAGCCTCTCGTTGATGAACTCGGCGGTGTTGATGGCCACCTGGTTCTTGTCGTTGATGGCCTCCTCGTTGTAGACCGAGATCAGCATGTTCAGCACGTCTTCCGCCCTTGCGGAGGAGCGGTCCTTAAGGGAGAGGGTGAGAATCGAGGCCTCGTCCTCTTCCTGCCTGATGCCGAGACTGGAGACGAAGTAGCCGACCACCGACGAGAGGGGGTTCTTCGTCACTTGAATATGCTCGCCCATCCAGGAGGTCGTGTAGTAGTTGGTAGGGGCGATGATGAGCCGCACTCCCTCCACGCTGACCGTGTCCTTCATCCTGACCGACAATTTCTTGTCGCCGTCGACCGTACCGAAGTCGGAGACAATCACCTTGCCGCTGTCCACCGGGGTCACGACCATGCTCAGCCGCGTCTCGGGAGTCGTGTCCAGGAAGCGGACAGAGACCGGAGACTTCTTGTAGAGCTCCGTCATCTGGAGGCCGTCCTTGACTTTGTAGTCGATGTCGGCGTTGACGCGGCTCACAACCTCCCGCATCAGTTTCTTGGACCGGAACTGGAGGATCTCATTGGCGACGTTCACCTTGTTGATGTAGTTGTCGTAGCGGTCAAGTCCCGCCGAGGAGATCTTGTTGGACGGATCCTTGATGATCACGGTGGCGGAGCGGAAATAGGTCTTCGGAGTCCTGGCGTACTGGAACCAGGCCAGGCTGCCGAACACTATCACGGAAACGACGAACCATTTCCATTTGGAGAGCAGGAAGAGCAGGATGTCGATGATGTTGACATCCTGATCGTTTCTGCCGGTGGTATTGTTTGTCTGCATATTCGTTGATTATAGGTGTGACGGGAGGACTAGTCTTTTCTGAGTGTCGAGGTTGCCCAGATGACGGAGCTCGCGGCTGTGATGGCGCTCATGAACATTGTGGCGATCTGCATGCTCCTGTCCTCTCTGTCCTTCTTGCCGAACTTAGGCTGCACGTAGATGATGTCGTTCTGCTGCAGGAAGAAACAAGGCGACTGGAGGATGTTGCTGTTGCGGATGTCGTGGAAGTAGATCCGCTTGTCGCCGTTCTCCTCCCGGATGACGGCCACCCTGTCGAGCCTTGCCCTGTTGGTCAGGTCGCCCGCGTTGGCGATCGCCTCCAGCAAGGTGATCCTGCCGCTCTCCACGGTGAACGTTCCGTTCTTGCTCACGGCTCCCCAGACGGTGTACTTGAAGTTGAGGAACTCCATGCTCACTATGGGAGCCTTGATGTAGTCGCCGTCGATGATCAGATTCTTGATCCTGTCCGAGGCCTGGCTCAAGGTAAGACCTTCAAGATGGATGTTTCCAAGGATAGGAAACTCGATGTTTCCCTTGGCGTCGACCTTGTAGCCCGGCTCGTTGGCCGCCGGGGATGACGAGGCTGTTCCGTCCGAGGACATCTTGAACGAGCCGCTCTGGATGTTGAACGGGATGGCGAGCTCCGGCTGCTTGCAGCTGACCGTGATGCTGAGCCTGTCGTTGGCTTGGATGACGGCCTCGTGGGCGGAATCAAAAGGATACCCTGTGCCCGGGGTCATGTCGTTGAGGTAGACGTACTGCTTCGCCGATCCGCAGGAAACGGCCATGCCCAGAAGCGGGATCAGAAGCAGTTGTGACAAGATAGTCTTCATTTTATGATCGATTTTATATTCTTATGACAAACAATGGCGGACTCGTCGTCCGGAAGGCAAGTGAGCTCTCCGACCGGAACCCGTTCCGAAAGACTTGTGAGTGTGTCGTATAGCATCGACTGTAGGTTGGAGTCGCTGTGGATCACGGAGCAGCTCGGAAGCAGCGCGACGAAGGCGGCGACATCCTCTTTTTCCGTGAATATGTCGGTGTCTCCCTGCCTGAGGCGGACGAACCCTCCCACGGGGGCGGACTCGTCGCGGTAGCACGGGGTCTTCCCGCTCCAGGGGGTGCCGAACGCGACGGGCGATCCGTCGATCAGCCTGACGGCGGGATTGTCGTCGTTCAGCAGGTGTGATCCGGGAATATTCTTGAGCCACAGCCTTGCGTGGGTGCTTTTGCCCGTGCCGCTCTTCCCGAGGAAGAGATAAGCCTTTCCGTCCGACACGACGGCGGACGCATGGATCGACAGCCCCTCGCGGAGGATGACCGCCTGCGCGAACGCGATCCGGAGCATGGAGGAAAGGATGCTGCCGGCGGTGGCGGCATCAGTCCTGATTGATGCGTAAACACTTGAGAATGAAGCATCTGCTATGAACGTACCCAAGACCTTTCCGTCCCGGCTGCCGCTTAGTTCGACGCAGTAGCGTCCGTCCTCTGTCCTCAGAAGCCTGGTGTGTCCCATGTCGTTGTCATCCGTTTCGACTTCCTTGGCATCTGACGGAATCTCAATGGGATCCGCCTGTAGTGTGAGGCGGAGCAGCTCACGGTGCGGCTCCGATGCGGACATCTCCCGGTGCGGCTCCGGCGCGGACATCTCCCCCGAAGTGGCGCGGAAGTCCTTGAACGACGGCAGAAGCGCCTCGATGTCAATTCCTACCGGAGCGATGACCGAAAAAGTCAGTCCCGCCACCTTGTATGAATATGTCCGTGTTTCCTCCATCATTTATCTTCTGAATCGGCCTTTGCACAAGTCCATGACTGTACAAAAGTCGTTATTATTTTCTGAATTGTCCCTTGGCAAGGTCAAAAACTGTCCAAAACGCCTCTTTCGGAGCGAACCGCAAAGAGAATCCTGCCCTCCGCAGAAACATTCCCGCCGTCCCCAGCTTTCTCTTGAACACACCGCTCTTTCCGCTCGCCGGGCCTGCCGAGACAACCGTCCCTGCCGAGGCACCCGTCTCCCGGTGCTGCCCGAAATTCCCGCCTTCCTCCACGATCCTCCAGAGCGCCCCGTAAGGCACAATCTTCTCTGAATATGGCAGTTCCGCCTCCGGCAGTCCAATCACTCCGACCAGGAACGAATGCAGCAACCTGCTCCATTTCATAATCCCGACACGGCGGTAGAACGCGAGGATCCGCCCGCCATATTCATCAATCTTTCCCTCCTCGCTGATCCTGTGGTATGCCATCGCAAGGTCGCACATCTGACGTAGTCCGATTCCTCTGCCGAGCGCGTGTTTAAGAATATGCGAGTTCAGCATCAAGGCGTTGAGGGCAGGGGAAGGCACCCTCAGGCCGTCCGCGATGTCCGTCGGGACGAATTCCCGTGTCTCGTCCAGCTCGCCGGATAGCCTGATGGCGGCAGGGGAGCGCAGGTCGATGATCGCAGGATGATGCTCGACATCGATGCCGTGCCATTCGTAGGTCTGGCTCCCGTCCGGCATCCGCGTCACCGTCACGCCGTGTCTCCTCACCAGCTCCACCGCCTTGTCATCCATTGTTTCCCCTGTCACCTTGGCGGGATCAGCGACCGGAAGAGGTGATTCTTTTCCCGGTCGCGGAGCCTGTCGAAGCGGCTGCCTTTCCGGAAAATAAAAATCAATGTCCCCGCACTCACGGTGCGAAGGCTCAGGATAAAGCGCCGCGACCCCCTGGCCTTTCTGCAGCACCGGCCTAAGCCCTTCATTGACAAACAGTCCGGTGAGATCCTTAAGCGCGGCGTTCATCCGCCCGCTGAACTCCTCGATGGCATCCGCGATGACAATCCATTTGGCGAAAACCGCCGGTGAAGGCTGAAGCGTCTCGGGAAGAAGACAGATCCCGTCAAAGACCATTCCGGAGACCGACTGTCTTCTGGACATGGCGAACACCCGCTCCCATTCCTCCTCTTCCAGCGGAAACAGTCCCCGGTTCTCAGGAAACTTTCCCCACAGACCCGCCCTCAGCAGGACGAGGAAAGCATCCCGCACTTTTTCCATTTCGCCAAAAGATTATGCACATCCTTCCTCGCCGTCTGGATGTCAACCTCATACTCTCCGCAGAGACATTCCGCCATCTCCTCCTCCGTGAAGTCCATGTCTGAGAATCTCTCCCAGAGAAGGGCGGCCGTCTCGTTCAGGGTGATCACGTCGGTCATGTTGGCCTTGCCGCCGACAGCCTTGACGATCATGTACTTGCCGCCGATCCGGCGCAGGTTCAATGTGGAATCCAATCTCATTGTCTTAGAAGATCTTACCGCCAAGAATGGAGGTGACGGTCTTGAATATGATCTGTGTGTCCCCCCACAACGACCTGTTCTCAAGGTAGTCCAGATCCATCTCAAGTCTTGTCAGCATTTTCTCAAGTGTGCCGGTGTAGCCGTTCGTAAGCGTGGCCTCGGAAAACAGCCCCGGACGAAGCTCGTAGAGACGCTCGTAGTCAGGGTTGACCTCCATTATCTTGTCGATGTAGTATTTTCTTTCCGGCCTCGGCCCGACGAAACTCATGTCCCCCCTGGCGACGCACCAAAGCTGAGGAAGCTCGTCCAGATGATGATCCCTGAGGAACTTACCGACCTTGGTCAGCCGCTCGTCGTTCTCCTGGCAGAGTTTCGGCTTGCCGTCCGCCTCTGAGGAGTTGTTCATTGTCCTGAACTTGTACAGCGTGAAAGGCTTGCCTCCCTTCCCGATCCGTTCCTGCGAGAAAATCACAGGCCCCTTGCTGTCGCATTTGATGATGATCATGATGATAAGGAAAAGCGGGGAGAAGACAATCATTCCGCAAATGCTTGCGATGCAGTCAAAAAATCTTTTCAGGTTTTCGTCAATAGTACTCATACTTGTTCTAGGCAATGTCGCGGACATTTCGTTTGTTGTTGACATAGTATTTTCACTCATTTTGTCTGTTATGGCTCTTGGTAGGATCTACTGTTTAGTGCAAAGATAATGTTTCCGCATAAATATTCAAGCATTTTGAGATCATTTTTTCTTTTGTGAAGTTCTCCGCGAAGCGTTTTGCCGCCCCCGCGCTGAACTTTTTCCACGTCGCCTCGTTGTCTGTGATGGTGAGGATCGCCTCTGCGATGGCCTTGCTGTCCCGTGGTGCGACGTTTATTCCCGAGACCCCGTCCTCGTTTACCCAGGAGACTCCTGATTCCGGAATCTTTGTGGCGACCACCGGTCTTCCCGCAGACATCGCCTCGATCTGGACTATTCCGAAAGCCTCCGTCTTCATAACGCTGCTCATGCAGAACAGTTCGCAGGCTCCGTAGTAGGATGCCAGGTCTTCCTGCGGAACCTTGCCCAGCAGTTTGACCCGGCTTCCGACGCCAAGCTCGTCGATCTCTCTCTGGAGGCTCTCCCGCAGCGGGCCTCCACCTCCTATCAGGATCATAAAACTGTCATCGAGGTACTTTGCCGCCTCGATCAGATAGCGGTACCCCTTGTATTCCACAAGCCTCCCGAGCGAGAAGATGATCCGCCGCCCGGAATATTCATTTCTGATTTCCTGCTCTCTCGCGCTGTCACTGATGACCGGCTCGATTCCGATCGGGATGCAGCGGCATTTCTCCTGTACTCCCTGAAGGTAAGGTGATTCCGCAAGGTAGACAGGAGTCGTCCCCACGATGGTGTCGGCTCTTTTGATGAGCCAATTCTGAATCGGCAGATAGAATCTCAAAAGCGCTTTTTGCGAGAGTATGTCGCTGTGCCAGTGAAGCACCACCTTCCCTTTGTAGCCCGACAGCCTGAGCGCCATCGCCGCCATCGGGTCCGGATGATGGATGTGGATGATGTCATAGTCCTTGGCGATCCGCCTGAGCCGCGTGACCATCGACGGCGCGATCGTGGTTTTGGCCGCCTCGATCAAAGTCCTTGTAATCGGTAACTTTGAATTCCCGAATTTTCGCAAAGTTAATTCCCCGATTTAGGGGATAGAAAAAGCATTCATAAATTTGTAAATGACCAAAAATACAAATGAATATGAATGCTTACGAACTCGAGAGTCCGGAAAGGAAACTCGTGATGTGGTACAAATGTAAAGAAAAATTTGATTTGGGGCTATCAAAAGCCCAGATTGCAAGAGAACTTGGCATTGATGTCAAGACGGTCCGGCATTATCTTAAGATGAACTATGACGAGTTCAAGTCGAGCGCGTCATACAAACGGATGTACATGAAAGTCCTTGATCCATACGAGAGTAAGGTATATGGCTGGCTGGATGAGCATCCTGATTTATCTGCCAGCCAGATACACGACTGGCTGCGAGAACGGTATGATACTCTTCCGGAAGTGAACCGCAAGACTGTGTATAACTTCGTGAAGTACGTACGCGCAAAGTACAACATAGAGAAGCCAATCCTGTCGGCTCCCCGCGAGTACGTCAAAGTAGACGAGACACCTTTTGGCGAATATGCCCAGGTGGACTTCGGCGAGATGTGGATGCAGTATGATGACAGGCGCAGGGTAAAGGTGTACTTCTTTGTTATGATTCTGTGCCGCAGTCGAAAGAAGTACGTATGGTTCAGCACGTCTCCTTTCACATCAGATCTAGCGATATATGCACATGAGAAAGCGTTTGAATACTATGGCGGCAAGCCCAAGAAGATAATATATGACCAGGATGCCGTACTCATCCACTCGGAGAATCTTGGCGACTATGTCCTTACAAAGTCGTTCAATGCCTATGTCAACCAGGCACACTTCCAGTGCATCTTCTGCCGGAAGTCAGACCCGGAGTCAAAGGGGAAAGTCGAGAACGCGGTCAAATATGTCAAGTATAACTTCCTGAGAGGCCGCACGTTCGCGAGCATCGAGCAGCTGAACGAAGAGGGAGTCCGTTGGCTGTCGCGGACAGCCAACGGACTCCCTCACTGCGGCACCAAACTAGTTCCGGATGAGGTGTTCAAGGATGAGAAGTCATATCTTACTCCATACTACGGGAAGCCCGAGATGCCGCAAAAGGGCATGGCTATGTATAAAGTTCACAAGAACAACGCGATAAGCTACCATGGCTGCGAGTACAGTCTTCCCTCCGGGTCGTACAAGAATACGGGCAGCTTTGTCTGGGTGGACATCAAGGGCGAATGCATGGAGATATACGATGGCGAGACTGGAAAACAGGTAGCGACACACAATATATCCAAAGATAGAGGTCGGTACGTGCTGGATCCTTCTCACCGTAAACAGCGTTATGTGCCCATGAGCAAGCAGGAGAAAGCAATACTAGAGTATTGCAACTATGACATTCTCACGGGGATATGGCTGGACAATCTGAAGCATAATAAAGTCCGTTACTTTAAAGACAATCTAAGGGTGCTGTTCTCCGAGATGTGGCACTTCGAGCCATCAACGCTGCATCATGCCTTCGAAAAGAGCCTTGAATGCGGCATGTACAACGCAAAGGACCTGATATCATTGTGCGACCGCATAGGTAGACGCATACCGGTACGGGCTACAGACAACAATCAGACCCAAAGACTGCCGGAGATAATCAAAGAAGCTCCGGAGAAGACAGACATCAACCAATATAACCAGTACTTCTCATGACACAATCAGACAATATAAAAGACTATTGCTCAAGGCTCAAACTATCCTACATATACCAGAGGCTGAACTCAATAATATTGAAGGCTCAGGAGAATCAGCCAACATACATCGACTTTCTGGAGGACATACTCCGCATGGAGTCGGAAATGAGGGAAGCCCACACACGGGAAGTCCGCGTAAAGATGTCAAGGATACCGCAAAAACATGATCTTGACGAGTACGACTTCAGCTTTGTCTCGGGCATGTCCGAAAGGGATATGAGGGAACTGCGCCAGCTTGTCTGGCTGGAACAGGCATACAATATAGTGCTCATGGGACCGTCTGGTACCGGAAAGACTTACATCGCGGCAGGTCTCATATATGACGCTATCAAATCAGGAAAGAAAGGATATCTCTTCACAATGGAGGAGATAATAACCTGTCTCCGCACAAAGGACATATCCGTTGCGGCTATGCAAACATACACCAAAATGCTGAATGCAGATATCTTGGCCATAGATGACATTATGCTCTTTCCTGTAAAGAAAGAAGACTCTGCCGCTTTCTTCAACCTCATAAACACATTGCATGAGAAAGTATCCTTGATAATAACAACAAACAAATCTCCGACAGAATGGGCTGAAACACTTGATGATGAGGTGCTGGCTAGTGCACTCCTCGATAGGCTTCTCTATAAATGTGAAGTCATTAAACTCTCCGGAGCCAGCTACCGGATGGAAAACAGACAAACAATACTAAAAAAAAGAAACTAAAAGAGGACGTCCGAGGAAGAACCCCGCCAATGAATAAACCAGGGAATCAACTTTGCGAAAAAACATCCATCTGCATGTTGCATATTACAAGGACCGGCCAAGGCTGTCTCGTGAGCAGGAAGGACTGGTTTGCTCACGGGAGGGTCGGCCAAGGCTGCCTCGTGAGCAGGAAGGCCTTGTTCGCTCACGG
>ULUN01019384.1_pt1 | contig 20344 bp, 18 predicted proteins | sample 1958531 | NCBI WGS metagenome assembly ULUN01 (sample SAMEA4835761, study PRJEB28245) | human gut metagenome | biome: gut microbiome; material: fecal sample | place: Denmark | collected 2008
CTTCACGTCACCAAGCGTGGAACGTCAGAAATCCCAGGCACGCCCGGTTTCGCACATAATCAGGGGCGAGCAGGCATTCGCCGAAACAAGGCCGTATCAGATGCCGTTAAAGCAGGAAGCGCCGCGGCAGGAACGCGTACTTCCGGATTTTGGCGAGAATGAGAGTGCACCCCGCGAGGCTGAGAATACATTCCGGCAGCGCGGTAACAGCGGGTTCAGGGCATTCGGTGAGAATGCGGAACCAGCAGTAACACCGCGTCCGCAGCGTCAGGAAACAGAACCACTAAGGAATGACGCACCCGCAGCAAGGCAGCCCGAACCGAGCGGTTTTAAGCCTTTCGCTGAAAGCGCGAAATCCGAACAGAAGCCTGCGGAAAAGCCCGCGGTTCAATCACCGGAAAGCGGTTTCAGGGCATTTGCTGAGAATACAGCCGCAGAGCCGGAAGTCACCGAGGAGCGTTTTGAGGAGCCGTCCGAGCCGTCGCCCGAAGGGGAAAAGCCCGCAGAGCCTGAAAAGGCGCCCGAACCTAAACCAGCGCCCAGGGTCATCAGGAAAAACGCTGCAGCGATATCCGCATATGGCAGGATGGCAGGTACAGTCACTAAGTCTGATGCGGCATTCGAAGCTGTTTCAAGGCCTGAGCCGGCGCCTGAAGTCCCGGCAGAGGAACCGAAAATTGAGCAGCCCGAGGATCCGTTCTGGGAGATAGGGTCGATATTTGACGTGCTGGAGCAGTCAGAGAATGACATGAAACAGGAGCCGGTTGAAAATCCTGAACAGAAAAAGCCACAGCCCGAAAAGCCCGCAGAAGAGCCGCGCCGTGCTCCGTCCAAAAAGCGCCGCACCGCGCCGAAATCTGAAAATCAGCCGCAGCAGGAGGTACCGAGCGGTATATGGACGGAGGACAGGCATCTTTACGAAGAGCCTGCTGCAGCGTCCCATGAGGAACTCAACATGCTGAAGGATAAAAAACGGCGTTCCAGCAAGACGCAGCGCCTGTTTGACGCGATCATGAAAGAGCCTGATGACAACCCCAATTTCAGAAAGAGGTAATTTACTTAATATCTGCGATTTACTTACTTGAATGCGCCGTTAAGTTCCACTTGTTGCATTATTTTTGTAAGATGCGTGAAAAATTCTGCGTGTAATCGTTTGAAGTTTGTGCAATCTTACAGTTGAAAAATATGCCGTAATGTTATAAAATATATGTATGGATAGGGTAGTCTGTCTACATCTGTCTAGAATTTTATGGAGGATTTTTATCATGAAGATTACAAAGATTCTGGCTGCAGCTTCTGCAGCAGTAGTAAGCACTGCAGTTCTCGCTGCAACTGCTAGCGCTCACGAGGCATTCCTGATGTACGCTTCCGCCGACTGGTCTTGCTCCAATATGGAGGCAGGCGCTGCTACAGGTCACGACACCGATGTTACAACTGACGGTACATACACCGTTTCTGTAAGCGGCTTTGAGTTTGAGGACGAGGAGACCGCTGAGATGGTTCCCGCTACTGCTACAGGCGCTACAGTATTCTGCGTAGATATCGACGGTCTGGCTACTCAGCTCGGCTGCGGTAAGGACGCTGAGGGCTTTGAGGCTCTGCAGACTGGTGCAGAGAAGATGGCTCTCGCTCAGGCTGCTGGTCTGACAATCTCTGATGTTGTTATCACTGCTACAAACACTGACGGTACTTCCACCGACATCGCTGTTGACGAGAGCAAGCTCATCTATGGCGATATCGAGGGCAACGGCAAGATCAGACTTGAGATCTACAATGCTTACGGCGACACCTCTAAGGACGCTCCTATCTCTACTGACTGGTCTTTCGATGACAGCCTGTCTGTAACCTTTACAATTTCTGGTATCGGTGGCGGCGACGCTGCAGCTGAAGACGCTACAACTGCTGACGCTACTACAACTGCTGACGCTACTACACCTGCTGACACAACTGCAGGCGCAGATAAGGGTTCTCCTGACACTGGCGTTGAGGGTATCGCTGCTGTTGCTGGCGTAGCTGTTCTGGCTGCTGGCGCTGTTCTCGTTTCCAAGAAGAGAAAGTAATTTAAACAGCTGATATAGCTTGACACAAACGGCATCACTTCGGTGGTGCCGTTCTTTTTCATTTCCATTTTGTGCAGGCATTCTGTTCAGAATACCCGCGATAAGCAACTACAGAAAATGAGCAATAGTCTCCCAATGTGCAGAATGTATGAAAAAGCCCTTGACAACACTGCGGTTTTGGTGTAAAATATAATCAGTGAAGGACCGGAGCAAAGTCCGGCGCACGGAAAGGAAACTGTATGGCTGAAAATGAAAATGTGACGTTCGACGAGAATGAGGGCACAGTTACGCTGACTGACGAAGCAGGCGATACCGCTGTTTTCCACTTCTTTGAAGAAACATATATCCCGCTGGACGACGAGGACGGAGTAACCACCGAATTCGAGTGCATTTCCAGCATGGAATACAAGGGCGATGTTTATTATGCGCTGCTTCCGAAGTCTGACGACGAAGAGGAACCGGACGAGTTCGTAGTACTCAAGGGCGAAGAAAACGACGACGAGCTGCTTCTTACCTCTATCGACGACGAAGAAGAAAATCAGAAGATCGGCGAGCTTTTCTTAAAGGCTCTGTTCTCGCTTGAAGATATGTCCGACGATGATGGCGGGATTTTACAGTAATAGTTCTGCTGTTTCTGTAAATACTATTCTTGTTAGCTTACTGCCTTGTACGTGTGGATATACTGTTTATAATCCGAACATGTTGTAAAAGGGATCTCGACTCTGGCGGTGGATTGCAGACCTCCCGTACTGCGGAAGATAGGGAGCGTGAAGCCACTAGGCGATTTTACCCACCCTGCTGATTAGCGGGTTTTATTAGGTATATCTACGGCAAGGCGGTTTGACTGATAATAAGGGAGCAATCCCATTGATGGAGCTGATTTTATCGGCTCCATTTTTTATACAAAAAGCGGGACGAAAGAATTTCGTCCCGCTGGTGCTATGTGCTGTAAAATTACTTTCTGACTACCTTGTGGTAAACCTTCTTGCCCTTGCGGATAATCACTTCGGGGTCGATGGTGATCTCAGCGTTTACGTCCTCGACGATGACATCGTTGACTGCCACGCCCTTGCCAGCGATGAGCGTTCTTGCCTCGCGCTTGGAAGTTACCAGTTTTGTTGCCATCATCAGGTCAAGTATGCCTATCTTTCCCTCGGGGAGTTCAAGCTCGGTGGTGGGCATATTCTCGGTGTTGCCATTGCCGCCAAACAGAGCCTTTGCAGCGTCCAGAGCCTTGTTGGCTTCCTCTTCGCCGTGAACAAGCTTCGTCAATTCGTATGCGAGAATTTCCTTTGCCTTGTTCAGCTGGCTGCCTTCCCAGCTGGACATTGCCTCGATTTCTTCTATGGGCAGGAATGTCAGCATGCGTATGCACTTCATTACATCGGCGTCGGCAACGTTTCTCCAGTACTGGAAGAACTCGAACGGGGAAGTCTTTTCGGGGTCGAGCCATACGGCGCCCTTTTCGGTTTTGCCCATCTTCTTTCCCTCGGAGTTCAGCAGAAGAGTGATGGTCATTGCGTGAGCGTCCTTGCCGAGCTTCTTGCGGATAAGCTCAGTACCGCCAAGCATGTTAGCCCACTGGTCGTCGCCGCCAAACTGCATGTTGCAGCCGTACTTCTGGAACAACATGTAGAAGTCGTAGCTCTGCATGATCATGTAGTTGAACTCCAGGAACGTCAGACCGCGTTCCCAGCGCTGCTTGTAGCACTCAAAGGACAGCATCTTGTTTACGCTGAAGCATGCGCCGACCTCGCGCAGAACGTCGATGTAGTTGAGGTTCATCAGCCAGTCTGCGTTGTTGACCATTATTGCCTTGCCGTCGGAGAAGTCGATGAAGCGGCTCATCTGCTTCTTGAAGCAGTCGATGTTGTGCTGGATAGTTTCCGGGGTGAGCATCTTTCTCATATCGGACTTGCCGGAGGGGTCGCCTATCATTCCGGTACCGCCACCGAGAAGCGCGATGGGCTTGTTGCCAGCCATCTGCAGTCTCTTCATAAGGCAGAGAGCCATGAAGTGACCAACATGCAGTGAGTCAGCGGTGGGGTCGAAGCCGATGTAGAATGTCGCCTTTCCCTCGTTGATCATCTTCCTGATCTCTTCCTCATTGGTGACCTGCGCGATAAGACCGCGTGCTACTAATTCGTCGTAAAGTGTCATTGTTTTTCTCCTTGATATGTTAAATTATTTTTAGCTTTTGTTAACGGGAATGCTCCCCATAAGCGATGGAAACCTTGATTTCCATTGATATCACCCCTTTCAGTGAGCCGTTTTATGTGAATTTAAGTTCTTTCAGAGATTTGACAAGTTCTCCGCGGTATTGCTCGCGCTCTTCGGTTTTTGCGGTATATGCTACCTGTAACCATGCGGTGTCGCTGAGCATGTAGTCGCAGCTTATCGTCATAAGTTCATCGGATATTACGGCAGTGGAAATATACGAGGACTTTCCGTCTATCGTTATCTCCTCAAAGCTGTACGCCTCCGGGTAATTGACCGCCATTTCATCGCTGACGTCAAGAAGCGTGTTCCCGGCGTTGTTTTCGATGTACTCTATGCTCATGGTGACGGGCTTGTCGCCGTCGCCGGTCCCGGCAATGCTGACGCGCTTGTCAAAAGCAGGGAAGCTGTAATGACTGTGTTCCCCGTTGCAAATTTCATATCCCACATAATCCGGGACGGAAATGCTGAACGAAATTTCGTCGCATGAGAACTTCTGCGCTGCAGCGCCCTGACCGGAACAGCCGGAAACCAGCAAAACCAGCGCAAGCCCCGGAACTAAAATTGTTTTTTTCATATAAACCAACCTTTCTGCGTTCCCTGTTTCAGGGAGTCCCTCAGCAGCTCCTTTCCAACTGTGCCGTGGCTGAGCAGCTCCCGGGCTTCCTCCAGGGTGAACCACCCCGCCGTTTTGACCTCGCCGGAAAGCCGGAACTCCCCATGCTCCACCGTGCAGAGGTACCCGATCATGAGGTTGTCGTGCTTCGGGTAGTAGTAGCTGCCGACGTAGCGCATGTTCAGCACTTCCAGCCCGGTTTCCTCGCGTATCTCGCGGAGCGCGGTCTGCTCGGCGGTCTCGCCCTCGTGTATGAACCCCGCAACGCAGACGTAATTTTTCGTCGCGTAGGTCTGGCGTATCAGCGCGTAATTCCCCGCGCCGTCGGTCAGCAGGCATATCACGCAGGGGTATGAAAAGCTGAACCACGGGCGCCCGCAGCTTTCGCAGAACGGAATTTCGCCCTCGTCGCCGATGGATTTTTTAATAAGCCTGCCGCCGCAATCGGGGCAGAATGTGAACTGCATATAATCACCTCCGGGGTATTGTTCCCTGTCAGCCGCCGGAAATTCAGCGTTTCTTTCCAGTCAGGAACACTGCCCCGGCAGCAGCTGCAGCCAGTCCGGCGAATACCGCCGCAGATCCAGCGCCAGTGTCCGGAGAACCCTTAACGTCGTCCAGAGAGCCGCTTTCAGCAGTATCGCCACCGTCATATTCTGTGGTATCCGAGGGCTCTGCTTCATCTGTGATATCCGCCGTTTCCGTTTCGGTGCTTTCCGCTGTGACTTCAGCAGTTTCTTCCGCCGATTGTCCATCGGAAGCCGGGGCAAGCCTGGTGAATGTTCCGAACATGCTCAGCATATCGTCGCGGTATTCTTCCATCTTGTCCTCTGGAACGGTAACGGTAATGTTTATCCAGGTTCCGTCATCCCAGGGCATTTCAGCAATGTAGGAATTGTAGTCATAAAAGCTCATTCCCACTACGTTAAGCGGCATTCCGTCCGCGTCTTTAACGGAATACTGGACTACATCGTCCATTTCCCCCCATAACGCTGCCTCGCCGTCGAAGCCAAGCTCGCTTTGATGGAATGCACAGGAAATGCAGCCGTTCTCCCATTCCGCGTTGAAAAGCTGCCACTCAGTCGAACCGTCGCCGACCTCCCGGGAGCTTCCGTCGCCAGGTTCATAGCTGCCTGCGGTGAACGCAGGCAGATCCGCTGAAAACGCCGCCAGTTCGCCGTAATAGGTGAAGCTCTGCGCTTCAAATGGATAGCTGCCGGAGGGTTCCGCAGCGCACGCCGCAATACGGAGCGCTAAAACTGATGTTGCTGAAACGAGGGATAATGCTGTGATGTGAAAACGCTTCATATTTTTCTCCTTCCAAAATAAAAACGCCCTCCTGAGCCAAAGCTCAAAGAGGGCGAATTATCGCGGTACCACCTCAGTTCGCGGGAAATTCCCGCCTTGTGGCAGCTATAACGGGCTTACCCGTGCAGGACTACACACGCAAATGCGCTTTCGCACCGCCGCTCAGGGAGGTATTTCATCGCGGAATTCCTGCCGCTTCGCACCACACAGCGGCTCTCTGAAAGGAATACTCCGGGACTACTGCTTTCCCGTCAACGCTTTTGATATTATTTATAAATTTCAAATCAGAGCTGATCTGCGATCTCAAGAACCAGCTTTTCGCTCTTTTCCCAGCCGAGGCAGGGGTCGGTGATGGACTTGCCGTAAACGCCTTCGCCGACTTTCTGAGCGCCGTCCTCGATGTAGCTTTCGATCATCAGACCCTTTACCATGCTGCGTATCTCGGAGGAGTGGCGCATGGAGTGGAGTATCTCATTGGCAATTCTTATCTGCTCGAGGTACTTCTTACCACTGTTGGAGTGGTTGGTGTCCACGATGCATGCCATATTCTTGAGGTTTTTTTCCTGGTACATATCGTACAGCAGCTTGAGATCCTCGTAGTGATAGTTCGGGATAGTCTGATCGTGCTTGTTCTGCGCGCCGCGGAGAATAGCGTGCGCCAGTGGGTTGCCGTCCGTGTTGACTTCCCAGCCGCGATAGATGAATGTGTGGCTGCTCTGCGCTGCACGGATAGAGTTCAGCATGATGGAGATAGTGCCGCTGGTGGGGTTCTTCATGCCGCAGGGGCACTCCATGCCGCTGGCGGTAAGACGGTGCTCCTGGTCCTCGACGGAACGCGCGCCTACTGCAACATAGCTCAGTATATCGGATAGGTAGCGGTAATTCTCGGGGTAGAGCATTTCGTCCGCGCAGACAAGACCGGTTTCTTCAATGGCACGGGTGTGCAGCTTGCGCACATGGATAAGACCCTCCAGCATGTCCTCGCCCTTGGTGGGGTCGGGCTGGTGTATCATACCCTTGTAGCCCTCGCCGGTGGTCCTCGGCTTGTTGGTGTAGATTCTCGGGATAATGATTATCTTGTCCCTGACCTGCTCCTGCAGTCTTGCAAGGCGGCTGGTGTAATCCATGACCGAATCCTCGTTGTCAGCAGAGCACGGACCGATTATCAGCAGGAATTTGTCAGACTTGCCGGTGAATACGTCGGCGATCATCGCGTCACGCTCAGCCTTGATGGACTTTATCTTGTCACTCAGCGGGTAAAGCTCCTTTATCTCCTTGGGAACAGGCAGCTTTCTGCGGAAGTTCATTGGCATTTTTATGTATCTCCTTCTTTTGCAATATATCTAAAAACATTATATCACCATTCGCGAAAAATGTCAAGGAATTTAATCAATTATAGCAATAACCCGATACCATTAATTGCATTTACTCACAGTTTTGACATCGCCCATTTGTCCACATTGCCAATTGACATCTTAATGCTAATTATGATATAATTCAATTAGCAGAAGAATTAACCATCTGAACTATTATATTTCTGAGGAGGGTGCATTATATGATATGTAACAATAAATCTCCCCTGGCGTTAATAGCAATAGCGCCTATTTTGTTATCCGGCTGCGCAGCCGCCCCGGCGGAAAGCCCTGCCCCGGATACAGGGATCAGCAGCTCCGTGCCGTACGTTTCCGAAGTACCCACAGACACATCTGACATCACGGAAGTTTCAAAGGACACATCGGAAGTCCCGGAAAAATCCGAGGATTCCGCCGGCGGAGGCGCCACAGGTCTTAACGGCGAACGGATAAACGGGGAGCCTTCCGAGCTTCCTCCCGATTACGGCACGGGCTGGCGGTATACGGATTTCGGCTACATTGCGGTTTCGGACGGCGCGGTGAAGTCCATCACGCCTGACGAACTCAACAATACCGACACAGAAACCACTGACCTGCAATACGCTCACACTGAACTCGGGACGAAGTTCGGACCGCTCATCCTTTCACAGGTAAGCGGCATGCTCACATACGGCGACAACCAGGAGCCGAGCCTTTTCTCCCAGTGGCTGACGCTCACGGGGGATATCACGCTGAAGGGCTGGCTGACGGTATACGGCGACGACGCGGAGGGATACCTTTACCCCGGCGATATTTACTTCTACCCCGGCGACGGCGAATGGAGCGGACTTCCGATGACCGCCGACGAGCCGTACGCGTTCTATCTTACTTCCGACACGATACTTCTCAGCAATGCCCCGACGCTGTACCTCGGCACGCGTGAGGACTACAGCCTTGACGAACTGGACAGTATTTCATCTGACACGATGTACGAGGTTGAGATAACAGTTTCCGACCCCTGCATAAGGTACGATGTATCAAAGGGCGCGTACAGTTCGTTCATTAACCCCGCTACGCTGAAAGAGATAGCATCCTATAAAAAGTATCAGAAATAACATAAAGGCGCTGCGTTAACTGCGGCGCCTTTATTGTTTTATTTGTTTTCGGTGGTTTCCTTTTCCTTGAGCAGATCCCTGATCTCGGTCAGCAGAACTATCTGCGGATCGGGCTTGGGCTTGGGCTCGGGCTTGGGTTCTTCCTTTTTCTTGCGGTGGAGCTTGGATATCACCTTGAGCAGTGCGAACACCGCGAGCGCGATCAGCAGGAAGCTGATTATCGACTGAATGAACGCGCCATAGTTGATGGATATTTCAGCCACTCCGGGAGTTACGACCTCGCCGGCTTCGTTCAGCACTTCTTCAACAGCGGGCTGAATGATAAGCTTGAGTTCCGAGAAATCCATCTTGCCGGTGATAAGTCCAAGAACCGGCATCAGCAGATCGCCTACCAGCGAATTGACTATCGCCGTGAATGCGGAACCGATGATAAGACCTACCGCCATATCAAGTACATTACCCTTGGATATGAACGCCTTGAATTCCTTTGCCAGCTTGAATTTGTCCTTTTTCTGTTCGGGCTTTTTTTCCTCTGCCATGATGTTTACCTCACATTATGTAGTATTAATCCGGTGCAGTGCAACTGAAAATACAATAGCACAAACTTCTGCGCTTGTCAAGGTCACTTTCTGTCGCTGAGTGCAACGTATTTCTTGTCGAGGTTTATCGCCTTGTAAGCGGGACGGATAATGCGCTTTCCGTTTATCATTTCTTCCATTCTGTGGGCGCACCAGCCTGCCATTCTCGCGCATGCGAACAGACCAGTGTACATGTCTACCGGTATCTTCAGCATCTTGTAAACCAGACCGGAATACATGTCCACGTTCGCGCATATATTCTTAATGTCACCGCGCTCGTCCGAGAATACGCCGGGGGTAAGGCGCTCGATACTGTCAAGCAGCAGGAATTCCTTTTCGAACTCCGTGCCCTTTGCGAGCTTCATTGCGTTCTCCTTGAGTATCTTTGCACGCGGGTCGGACAGGGTGTAAACCGCGTGTCCCATACCGTAGATGAGGCCGGAGTGGTCGCCCTCTTCCTTGCGGAGAAGCTTGTGCAGGTAGTCTGCGACTTCCTGGTCGTTGTCCCAGTGCTGAATGCCTTTCTTCGCGAAATCCAGCATTTCCATTACCTTGATGTTCGCGCCGCCGTGACGGGGCCCCTTCAGCGAGCCGATGGCCGCTGCATAGGCGGAATACGCGTCAGTACCCGAAGAAGAAACGGTACGGCAGGTGAATGTCGAGTTGTTACCGCCGCCGTGTTCTGCGTGGAGCATCAGGCACAGGTCGAGCAGGTGAGCCTCCTCAGTGGTGTAGGAACGGTCGTCGCGAAGTGTGGAGAGAATGCTCTCTGCAAGGCTCTCGTCCTTGTTTATCTGGTGCATGACCATGGAATCATTGTGGTAGAAACGGCGCATCGCCTGGTAGGAAGTTACCATGATAGCCGGCAGACGTGAGATTATGGAGATAGCCTTGAGCATCTCGCTCTCGACGGATTTGTCCTCGGGAGCAGAATCATAGCTGTACAGCGCAAGAACTGCCTGCGCCATCTTGTTCATAATGTTCGGGGACGGATTTCTGATGATTACGTCCTCGCTGAAATACATCGGCAGGTCGCGGTATTCTGCAATGAGCTTTGAGAATGTGGTGAGCTGCTTCTCGTCCGGGAGCATACCGAACAGCAGCAGGTACGCAACTTCCTCATATCCATAACGCCCGGTAGCCAGCACATCGCTGACGATATCCCTGATGTTATAGCCGCGGTAGATGAGTTCGCCCTCGATGGGCTGCTTGTCGCACTCGCTGATGACGTAACCGTGTACGCAGCAGACGTTGGTTATTCCTGCTACAACGCCGGAACCGTCGGAATTACGCAGACCGCGCTTTACTCCGAATTTTCCGGGCAGGCTGGGGTCGATGGCAGTGGTGCTGAGAAAATCAGAACACATCTGCTTGAAAGTAGCCGAATTCTTCAGCTGTTCCATTCTTTTCATTATAAATAGCCGCCTCCGTGCTTTCTTTTTCTGTCTAATCCGCTCTCCTGTTATGCACGCCGAATGGATCAGTATACAGTCTGCGTATTTTTCCGCGCGGGATTTATCCGGCAGGCTGTAAATATATATTTAATTGTACCACAGTTGCAGAGAAATGTCAAGCATTATTGCAAAATTCTGAATATTCATTTTTAACATATTGCATAATGCACAGGTGAGTATATATTCTGAGAGGAGAGGCAGTCAGATGAAGCGTGCTGTTGCAATAGTGTTGGTTCTGATGATAATATTCAGCGTTACAGGCTGTTCCGGGGAACCGCGCTGCAGGCTTCCTGAAAGGCTGTCGCTGTACATCAGCGGGGAACGCAGGATAGTCACCATCACGCCGGAAGAATACCTGACCGGGTGCATACTTGCGGTCTGCGACCCGTCATTTCAGCCGGAGGCGCTGAAAGCGGTGGGCGCTGCATGCTGCGGAAAGGCGCTTTATGCGATACAAAACGCGCAAGCTGGTGAATTCATGGGAGCCGACCTGAACGACGCCCCCGCAGAATGTTCTGCCTGGCTGTCGCCGGAAGCGGCTGCTGCGGAATACCCGGACCTCGACGAATACGCCGAGAGAATAGCGCTGGCAGTGGGATACGCGGTTGATACATATATGGAATACAACGGCGCGCCGGCATTCACGCCGGTGTTCAGGTGTTCCAGCGGTGTGTCCGACGCCGGGGGAATGCCTTATCTGGCGCCGCTTGAACTCCCCGGGGACAGCGCGGACAAGTGGTATTCCTCGGTGTGCACAGTCCCGTCGGAGTATGCACGCAAGGCGCTCAGGAAGTACACGGGCAGCGTGGTGCTTCCGCCAAAGGTTTCGGACTGGTTCACGGACGAGGTGAGAACTCCGGCAGGTACTCTGGTGACTGTTCTTTTCGGCGGCGCTGAGATTACGGGAAGCCAGCTGCAGGAAGCCTTCGGACTGAGGAGCTGCGCGATAAGTATTATAGTTTCCGGCGACGAATTCACGCTGACTTCCCTTGGCTGCGGAGGCAACATCGGCATGAGCGCTTACGGCGCGGAAAGAATGGCGCGTTCGGGCATGTCCGCGGAAGAAATACTGGAGTTGTTCTATCCAGGCGCAAATATCTGGTAGCCTCTAAAAACCGGGACACGAGCAGATTTCGTATATGACTTATATCAGATGTAAGGCACCAAACCGCAGTAATACTTGATGTATTTCAAGGTTTGGTAACGCAACAGATGATATAAGTCATAGAAATCTGCCGTGAAGGAGGTTTTTAGAGGTTACCATTTGTCCTTGAATAACATTTATATAGTATTATAGTATTTTGAGTTAGCTTGGAATAACTGAATTTTCCAAAAAAATTTTTGTAAAGCACTTGACAAATCGTTTCAGGTGTGCTATAATCATATCAAGGAAATCGATAACAATTCCTGATTTAATAAATGATTTATCGGAGGTCAAAATTATGAAATTTGTATGTCCTGTATGCGGTTATGTTTACGAAGGCGACGCTGCTCCTGAGAAGTGCCCTCAGTGCGGAGTTCCGGGTTCCAAGTTCACTGTTATCGACGACAACGGCGGCAAGCTGGTGTTCGCTGACGAGCACAAGATCGGCGTTGGCAAGCTGGAGGGCGTTCCCGAGGAGATCGTAGAGGGTCTGCGCGCTAACTTCACCGGCGAGTGCACAGAGGTTGGAATGTACCTGGCTATGGCAAGGGCCGCTCACCGCGAGGGTTACCCTGAGGTAGGCCTGTACTACGAAAAGGCAGCCTGGGAAGAGGCAGAGCACGCAGCAAAGTTCGCTGAGCTTCTGGGCGAGGTCGTTTCCGCTTCCACCAAGGAGAACCTTACAAAGCGCGTAGAGGCTGAGCACGGCGCAACCGCCGGCAAGCTGGATCTCGCTAAGAAGGCTAAGGCTCTCAACCTCGACGCTATCCATGACACAGTTCACGAGATGGCAAAGGACGAGGCAAGACACGGAAAGGCTTTCGAGGGTCTGCTGAACAGATACTTCAAGTGATCAAAATTGCATAAAATGCCCCGGAGTTCAACGCTCCGGGGCTGTTTTTATTCATCTGTGGAACCGCGCTTTGCCATTTCGGTGTTGTATTGCAGCTGGGTTATCTCGCCCTTGGCGAGCAGGTCGGAGAGCTCGTCGTCGGTGTAGCTGTAAAGCTCGCTGGTGTTCACGGAGTCAGAACTGGTGTCGGTGGTCTGCGAGATTATCTGTGCTTCGGCAGTCTGTTCCTCGGTGCCGCTTTCATCGGCAAGGTACTGCTGAGCCTGGTCGCTCAGTTCTACGGTGTCGTATTTCCTGGTCTGGACTGCGGTTTCCTCTGCCTGCTTTTCCTGCGCGGGTCTTACGCCTGAGAGTTTCGCGCCTGCTGCGGCATTTACGGCGGTTGTGCTGGTATCAAGTGTGATGTTCATGGTTATGCTCCTTTTTTGCGGGAATGGTCGACCCGCTCCGGACAGTGTGCTGCGGCGTCCCTGTGGTTCAGCGCGCATTATGGAATGCCGTTGCTCTAGGGAAACGCTGAATAAAACAAAATCGACCCGTTCAAACGAGCGAACTCACGGGTCTGATTTTGTTACGCTTCGCTTTATTCAGCGTATCCCTAGCTTCTGACTTGATGATATCACTGCAGGCAGACTTTGTCAATTTAATTGAATGCTATGCTGAAAATTTCATTCTTTCTACACTTTTCTTTCATAATATGGTACAGAATTCTGTTACTGAAATGTTATTATTTGTAACCGAATTGTAATTGCAAAATAAATCGAGCGGTGTTATAATATATCCATGAAAGGGTGTGGTAATTATGAAAAAAAGGCGGCTGTTCTGCGAATTATCGCCGGCATGCTATCAGATATCGCTGCACAAGGAATATCTGCTGCGCGACATGCACGACGCATTCAGCGGGGAAAAATTCGCGCATGAAATCAACACCGTGCCCATGCCAGCGGTGGTCAAGAGCCACACTTCCAGTATCCTGCGGAAACTGAACGGTGTTGACATGGAGCTCCAGCGCAGCAAGGCGGTTAACCTGCGTATTGCCGCAGCCCGAATAAATGGCATTGTGATACGCCCCGGGGAAACATTCTCGTTCTGGAAGCTGGTCGGCGAACCCACGGCTAAAAAGGGCTACCGCGACGGTCTTGTGATAAACGCCGGGAAGCTTGAAAAGGGCATAGGCGGCGGGCTGTGTCAGCTTGCAAATCTGATACACTGGCTGGTTCTAAACAGCCCGCTTACGGTGACGGAACTGGTGCACCATTCCGACGCGCTGTTCCCGGACGACGGAAGGCGCGTTCCGTTCGGGACAGGCACCAGTGTGTTCTATAAAAATGTGGATTACCGCTTCAGGAACACCACCAGCCAGCCTGTGCAGCTGCTGGTGTGGGTGGACGAATTCCAGCTGTGCGGTGAACTGCGGACCACGGAAAAATTCCCGTACATATACAGAATAACCGAGGAAAACCAGGGTTACATAGAAGAGGACGGCGAGTTCTACCGCGTGAGTAAGGTGTTCCGCATAACGCTTGACCGCGAGCGCCGGGTTCTCCGCCGGGAACTGATACTTGACAATCATTCAAAGGTGATGTACGATTACTCGCTGATACCCCGGGACCAGATAATCACCCCGGGTCTGAGGAAGCTGACATGACGATTTACACAAGCGGAAGCGGCAGCCTTTCCGCAGAGCAGCTGACGGAGTATTCCGGCAATGTTGCGGCATTCTTTCAAAGGAACAACGTGCGCCGTGCGGCGGTGGTCTGTGGAAAATCCCCGCTGGTGTATACTGCGGCGAAAGCCTGCGATATCGCTCATGTGTGCTTTGTCCCTGTGGACGAAAACCTGCCGGAACAGCGCCGTTCCCTTATAACAGCCGATGCTGACGTGACCATGTTCGACGGCGCAGAATTCCCGGGGGAGCCAGGCTGGACGGATATCGGCAGCATTGCGCATATCTCCGGGGAATTCCACGCGCCGCCAGAGGACTACAGCGCGCCTGCCTATCGCATATACACTTCCGGTACGACCGGTTTGCCGAAAGGGATAGAAGTCACCCGGGGCAATTTGCGGAACTTTATGGAGTGGTTCCGCGGAATTCCTGCGATAGCCGACGCGGAGCCGCATTCCGTGCTCAATCAGGCTATGTTTTCGTTTGACCTTTCGGTTGCGGATCTGTGGTATTCCATACGGGAAAACGTACGGCTGACAGTTATGGAAAGAAGCCTTTTCGGGGACTTTTCCGCGATGTTCCGGCGCATGGGCGAGAGCGGCGCGGAACTTGCGGTGTTCACTCCGGCGTTCGCGGAGCTGTGCCTGTGCGACAGCGCATTCTGCCGTGAACTTCTGCCGCGGCTCAGGGTGGTTTTCTTCTGCGGGGAAGTCCTGCGCCCGGCAACGGCTGCCAAACTGTTCAGGCGGTTCCCGGGGGTGCGTATAGTCAACGCGTACGGTCCGACGGAATGCTGCTGCGCAGTCACCGCGGCTGAAATAACCCCGGAAATGGCTGAAAGACCGGAACTCCCCATCGGCGAAATGAGCCATACTGCCGGTGGAATTCACGTAATAAACGGCGAGATAGTCATAACCGGAGAAAGCGTTGCGCGTTATACTGACGGCGTTTCCGGTGGTTTCGGGGAATATATGGGGGAAAGATGCTTTTACACCGGCGATTGCGGAAGCATTCACGACGGTTATCTGTGGTTTCATGGAAGGCGCGACAGGCAGCTGAAAATAATGGGCTTTCGTATCGAGCCGGGGGATATTGAAAATAACCTGCTCAGAATTCCGGGAGTTACCCAGGCAGCGGTGTCAGTATCGGCAAACAAAAGGCTGACTGCGCAGGTCGCGGCTGATAATCTCACGGCTGAGGAGATACGGCGCCAGCTTTCTGCGATGGTGCCGGGGTACATGGTACCGGGGAAAATAACAGTAACGCAGAGCCTGCCGGTGAACGGAAATTTCAAGCTCCGCAGGGAATAGGGAGGGCGCAATGGATATCACGACTGAAACAATAATCGGGCTGCTTGAGGAATTCTGCGAGCATGACAGCCCCATAACCCCGGACACGGAACTGCTGGAAAGCGGCATGCTGGATTCCCTTGCGTTCATTGAACTGATCGACGCGCTGGAGGACATGGGCTGCGAGATACAGCCCACCCGCTGCCCTAAAAGCAGTTTTTCCACCCCGGAAAGCATTGCACAGCTGTGCAGAAGCTCTTCATGAAATATTTCTGTGAAAATTGCGAAACTCTATTGCAATTTCGGAAAAAATGTTGTATAATATGTATCGTGTAATCCATTACACGACAATCAAACGACTTAATGAGGAGAAATCATGAATCACAGAAAATTATTGAGCATTCTGCTTGCCACTGCGACTGCGATAAGTATGACCGCATGCTCCGGCAATAGCGTCAGCACCGATAGTTCTTCGGACGTTTCCGCACCGGCAGGTGAAACAAGCACCCCTGAGATAGTGAGCAATCCCCATGTTTCCGTCAACGGGTGGGAATTCAACCAGGTCGCGATTGGTGGAGGCGGTTTCGTTTCCGGCGTATTCGCTACCAGCAAGAACGGGCTTTACTATGCGAGAACTGACGTTGGAGGCGCTTACCGCTACAACAGCGACTCCGAAAAGTGGGAATCCATATCCTACGGCATCAGCGAGGAAGACCAGGGATTTCTGGGCATCGCGGCGCTGGCATTCGGCGAAAAGGACCCCAACCGCCTTTATATGATAGCCGGAACAAGCTATTTCAGCGGCGGCAGGACCGCGATTTTAATCTCTGACGACTACGGCACGACATTCCGTCGCACCGAACTTTCAGACTACAGAGTCGACGGCAACGGAATGGGACGCGGAAACGGTGAGCGTCTTGCGGTTGACCCCAAGAACAGCGATATCGTTTACGCAGGCTTCATGAGCACCGGTGGACTGCTGAAATCCACCGACGGCTTTGCTACATACACCGCGCTTGACCTCGGCACTGATACCATCACCGGCAATAACAACGGTATCTGCAGCATAGTCATCGACCCGAATTCCGGCGATGAGAACGGCTGCTCAACGATTTATGCAGCGATTTCCCGCAAGGGCGACTACAACATCTATAAGTCCACCGACGCCGGCGCGACATGGGCGCCCGTGGAGGACGCTCCGAAGGATCTTATGGTGCAGCGCATGAAGTACAACGGCGACGGCAAGATAATCATAACCTACGCTGACGCCGAGGGTCCCTGGAACAACAATCGTTCTTCCGGTGGTATCCGCATGCTGAATATCGCGGACGACACATTCACCGATATCACGCCCAAGGAGCAGGCTTACGGCGATGTGGTCATCGATCCCAACGACCCCAACAGAATGGCTGCCTGCACCGAGAATATATACGTTGAACAGCCCACCGGCGCTTTCGGCGACGAGTTCTATGTGACTACCGACGGTGGTCAGAACTGGACGCTGCTCAACGACAAAATGACATTCAATACGAACGGCGTTGACTGGCTTTCCACTACTTCCATGCACTGGTGCAGTTCGATGGCTATCGACCCGAACAACACCAACAGGATAATGGTGGTTTCCGGCAACGGAATTTACGCGTGTGATAACATCTGGGACGACGCTCCGGAGTTCTATTTCTTCGCGAAGGGCGTTGAGGAAACTGTTCCCTATGATATCGCGTGCATTCCCGGCGGCGGTCTTGTGACTGTTACCGGGGACTACGACGGCTTCTATCAGGAAAGCGCAGAGGTGTACGGAAACGTCCACAGTACCACTGCAGGCTCTATGGCTGGCGTCGCAGTTGCAGCTGACAATCCCGACGTATGGGTGAAGTGCGGCGGCGACGATAAGACCAACGGCTTCTGGTACACGCTTGACCGCGGTGCGACCTGGAAGCGGTCCGGAAAATCCCCTATCGACACTGGCAATGCGCATGGCGGCTCCGTTGCAGTTTCTGCTGACGGAAAGACCTTCTACTGGGCGCCTGAAAATGCTGCGTTCATCTACTGGTCCGAGGACAACGGCGACAGCTGGAACCAGAGCAAGGGTGGAAGCGCCTGCAAGCGTCTGGTTGCCGACCAGGTGAATTCCGAATATGTCTACGCAGCCAGCGGAAGCGCGTTCTATTACAGCACCGACCGCGGCAGGACGTTCACGGCTAACAACGATCTTTCCGCATTCAGCGCGAACAGACCTGCTGCGGTACCCGGGGTAGAGGGCAAGATATATTACCCCTGCATGGGACTGCAGGTTTCCACCGACAACGGACAGACATTCACGCGCCTGAGCACCGTTTCAAACTGCCAGATGGTAGGCGTGGGCAAGGGCAAGACTGACGACTCTCCCTGCACGCTGTTCATCTGGGGTCAGCCTACTTCCGACGACCCTGTGGGACTGTACTGGTCCGAGGACGAGGGCGCGACCTGGAAGCGCATCAACGATGACAACCACCAGTTTGGCGGCACCGGCAACGGAAAGTTTGTATACGGCGACATAAACAAGTACGGCAGAGTATACATGAGCACGCTTGGTCTTGGCGTCGTATATGGCGACCTTGTTGAAGATTAATATTACCCGATGATGAAAGGCTGTCAGAAATGGCAGCCTTTTTTCTGTGTCATGGTGTAATTCTTGTGAAATATCATTGTGGGAACAAAAAACACTTGAATTCTGTATCAATATGTGATAAAATAAAATGAGATATGTCCGCATGGACGTGATACTTTCGTATTCTGCAAGGAGCATACTTGATATGAAGAATAACAGTAAATTTGGCGTTCTGGTGCTTATACCCGGGTTCGTTCTTGCTTTCGCGGCAAGAATGGCTCAGCTGTGCGCCGGAACTGACATGACGAGCGGTTTTCTGAAGCACGATAACGGCTTTTTCATGGACTTCTGCTTCTGGGGGGCGATAATCCTCACGATAGCGGGAGCAGTCGCTGCGGCAGTTCTCGACAGAAAAAAGAACGCCGCACTCTACCAGACCGCTGTCTCTGAAATCACCGACGGCAGAGCGGCAGCCGTGGGATTCGGGCTGCTCGTTCCCGCGCTGGCAGCGCTGTACGAGGGCTATTCCGAGTTTAAGATACCCGCTGACAGCAATATTTCACCATCGCCGCTGATGATGTGGGTGGATTTCATTTTCGGCGCAGCTATGCTGGTCGTGGCTTTCATGATACTCTATAAAAAGGAATTCAGACCCGGGCTGGGCTTCGCGGTCGTTACGGGCGCTGGGTATTACACATTCAGGGGCATCGGCATATTCATGGAGAAGATGGCGATAACCACTGTGCCCGAGTACCTTATAAACTGCATTTCCGTGATACTTACCGCGATATTCTTCATGCAGCTGTGCAGGCTGCTTTCCGGCAACGAGGGAAAGCGCACCCGCGAGGCGCTGGCTGTTTCCGGCGCGGCTGCGGCGGTGACTATTTTCGCGAATACGTTCGCAGGGCTTGCGGCAATGCTCTTCGGACCGGCTGACGTGGCTTCCAGGATCGTGCTCACGCCGTATGAGGCAGAGTGGCTGTTCCAGGCGAACTACGGAAGTTCCGCGTACTACATGAGCCTCGTGCCGATGGCGGACGTTGCTGCAGGTGTGTTCATCATCGTGGTAATGATAGCGCTGTTCATGAAGCCGAAAAAGGCAGAGACAGCCGAAATCGCTGAAACTGCCGATAACAGCGAGGGCTGATAATTCCACATCTGAAACCGGGGGTGTTGACAGTCAGAAGCTTGAATAAATTGCTGCGCGGTGCGGCTGCACTGACTGCGGCACTGGCGCTGTGCGGCTGTTCCGGCGCGTCCGTTGAGAACCTGCTCACCGCGCCTAAACTCACGCAGGAACAGAGCAAGATATATCAGGCGCTCATAAACAGCACGGGTAGTTCAGTGCGTCTGAAGTACCCCAGGGGCGGGGAGTTCCGCTCGGCGTTCGTGCTGCAGGATATTGACGACGAACCCGGGGACGAGGCGCTGGTGTTCTATGAGTCCCAGTCGGTACAGTCTGGCGAGAGTGCGCTCAGGCTGAAGGTGCTGGACCAGTACGACGGCGAATGGCAGTCAGTATACGACCTGGCATGCGTAGGCAGCGAGGTGGACAGCATAAGTTTCGCCAAACTGGGCGAGGGGAAGTGCACGGAAGTCATCGTGTGCTATTCCATGCTCAACCAGACTGAAAAGACACTCAGCGTGATGAATTACGACAACGGCATAATTTCGGAGCTTTACAGCGGAAGTTACGCCTGCATGGAGGTCATAGACCTCAACTCTGACGGAATGGACGAGCTGGTGACGGTGGTTCCCGACAAGACTACCCAGACCGCTATGGCTACGATGTTCACAAGGAACGACGACGGGCTGGTGAAACTTGGCGAAACTCCGCTGGGGGACATGGGCGCTGATTTCATCAGCGTGACGAAAGGCCAGCTTTTTGCGGATACCACGGGACTTTTCGTGGATTACAGCCGGGGCAACGGGCAGTACGGTACAGACGTGCTTTACTGCCGCAACGGCAGGCTGATGATGCCCGTGAACTTCCTTGCCGGGGAGGACGGCACGCGCACCAGCGTTATTTCGCGCTTCACGAACGACTACATGACCGACATACGCAGCACCGACATCGACGGCGACGGCTGCCTGGAGATACCATCCATGTCGCCGCTGCCAGG